>OLOD01001548.1_pt1 | contig 13990 bp, 16 predicted proteins | sample 1671921 | NCBI WGS metagenome assembly OLOD01 (sample SAMEA3136626, study PRJEB25190) | human gut metagenome | biome: human gut; feature: human-associated habitat; material: faeces | place: Austria | collected 2013
CTTTTTCTATTTTCGGCTGTTTATTTTATTTTGTTACAGCCCCTCCTTGTTGTTTTATTACCTTTCTAAGAGCACATTCAATTCTGGCACAAAGTTCTTTAATTCCAAAAGGCTTACAAATATAATCATCGCCACCTTCATTTAATCCTTGTACAATTGTTTCTTCATCATTTAAACAGCTTAAAAAAATAATAGGCATCTCATATTTTTCTTTAATCTCTTTACATAAAGCAATTCCATTTCCATCAGGAAGTTGGATATCTAAAAGAATTAAATCAACATATCCATTGACTTTTTTTAAAGTTTCTTTTTTAGATTCAGCAATCTCTATAAAATATCCTTTCTTCTCTAACATTTCTTTTAAAGAAGATGCAATACTTCGATCATCTTCTACAATTAATATTTTTTTCATAATTATCACCACTTCTATCATATCATGATTAAATGAAAAAAAGATGAAAGCCCAAACTTTCATCTTTCTAAAATATAAATTTTTCGATTTTTAATATATATAAGCAAATGAACAAGAAAACATATACAAACTATTTTCATTGCAGGTGAAACAATCAACATTGGAATAATAAAACATCTATATAATGCCAAATCCATAAAAACAACGCCAAACAATAATCCTGTATTTTTCTTCAAATCAACAATTTCATGATGTCCTAATTTATAAACAAGAAACAAAACATAAAGAATACCTACTATAAAAATCATCCAATAAGCAATTTTAAAGATGCTTATTGGATTTATAGAAATTGTATATGTTGATGTATAGTTATTAAAATACAGTGAACTTATCGTATAAACAAATTCAAAAACATAAATAAAATAAATCAAATATCTATCCATCTTTTCTTTCATAAAACATCACTCCTTTTGTTACTTCTAGTATATACAAAAGATGTGTATATCTTGTGAAAACAAAATTAAGGTTCTAAAGACGTTTTTTCAACATTGTTATATTTTCTCTTGACCAAACTTCTTTAAAACCTAAATCAAGAAATAGTTTTTTGGCTGGATTATTATTTTCAATATCATCACATAAAAAGCGTAAACCATTATCTTTAGCTTGTTTACATAAAAGCTCTAAAGCATTCTTCCCTTTTCCTAAATGTCTATAAGGATATTCAATGATAATATTTAAAACATATTCTCGATATTCTTCTTCAAAATAATAGGATACTTCTCCAATATATTTTTTTATTTCATCATCATAAACATAAGCATAATAATGTTTAGCATCATTCATCCATAATTCATACCATGACTTCCATATTTTTTCATTAAAATCAACAATTCCACCATTGATTTTATTAAAAGCCATTGTCTTTTTATCTTTTAATAATTTCTTTCTATATTTTAAATCTGTTATTTGCGGTTGTACTAATTTAATCATATTCTTCTCCATAAATAAAAAAATCCTTTATCAAGGACTTTATTTTCACTAATGGGGCGGACGATGAGAATCGAACTCACGAGTGCCGGAGCCACAATCCGGTGCGTTAACCACTTCGCCACGTCCGCCATGGACTATTATTATACAGTTAAAAAATGGGGCGGACGATGAGAATCGAACTCACGAATGCCGGAGCCACAATCCGGTGCGTTAACCACTTCGCCACGTCCGCCGTATCAACTGCATGTATTAATTTACACTATTTTATGAATTTTGTAAAGTATTTTTTGTAAAATATCTACATTCTTTTTAAAAATTATTATACAATAAAAAAGAGAGAACAATGAAAAGGATAAGTATATGAACGAATTAGAAAATTATTATGGAAAATTTTGTGAAGACAAACGTCTTTTAAGAAAACATGGTCAAGTAGAGTATCGTACATCTATGAAATATATTCATGATTATTTAAAAACAGGTGATCGTATTTTAGATATCGGTGCTGGAACAGGAAGATATTCAGTTGCTTTAAGCCAAGAAGGTTACGAAGTAGACGCTATTGAACTTGTTAAATATAATTTAGGAATGTTAAAAGCTAAGAAAAGTAACGTGAAAGCTTATCAAGGAACTGCTTTAGATTTATCACGCTATCAAGATGAAACATTTGATTTAACACTTTTATTTGGACCAATGTATCACCTTTTTAGTTACGAAGATAAAATCAAAGCTTTATCTGAAGCTAAACGTGTAACTAAAACAGGTGGTATTATTTTAGTTGCTTATGTTATGAATGATTATAGTGTTCTTGTTCATGGTTTTAGAGATGGCCATATTAAAGAAGCTTTAAAAAGCGGAAAAATTGATGAACATTTTCAAACACAGACAAATATTGATGATCTTTATAGTTATGTCAGAATTGAATTGATCAATCAATTAAATCAAGATTTAAATTTAGAAAGAATAAAAATCATTGCTGCTGATGGACCAGCAGATTATATGCGTCCTATTTTAAATAAAATGGATGATGAAACATTTGAACTTTTTATGCAATATCATTTATCTACATGTGAAAGATCAGATATGATTGGTGCAAGTTCCCATACATTAGATATATTAAGGAAGGTGTAGTTATGGCTATTATTCAATTAAATTATTTATCAAAAGCATTACTTAGAACTGTTGATGTTACTGTTGTTTTACCAACAGATACATTAGATATGGACACAATGACCTATACTCAAAAGAAAGAATACAAAACACTTTATTTATTACATGGTATCTTTGGTGATCAAAATGATTGGCTCTATGGAACACGTATTCAAAGATTTGCGAGTGAAAGAGGTTTGTGTGTTGTGATGCCAAGTGGTGAAAATATGTTCTATGTTGATCAAGAAAACACGCATAATTTATATAGTCAATTTATTGGCGAAGAGCTTGTATCAATGACAAGAGCAATGTTCCCACTTTCTCATAAAAAAGAAGATACTTTTATTGCTGGTCTTTCTATGGGAGGATACGGTGCTATCGTGAATGGCTTAAAATATTACAATACTTTTGGCTATATTGCTGGTCTTTCAAGTGCCTTGATGTTAGATGATTGGGTAGATTGTAAATCTCCTATCATCCAAGGAGTTGATGCTAAAAAATATTATGAAAGTTTATTTGGCGATATAACAAAATTAAAAGAGAGTGATAAAGATTACTATGCTTTAGTTAAAAAGATTCCTGTAAAAGATAGACCACATATGTATATGTGTATTGGTAAAGATGATTTTTTACTTGAAACAAATAGAAAATATAAAGACTATTTACTTGAAGAAAAAGTAGATTTAACTTATGAAGAAGGACCTGGCAGTCATGAATGGGATTTTTGGGATCGATATATTTTAAAAATTTTAGACTGGCTTCCTTTAAATAAAAAAGACGAAGGTTTAAATAGTGGACATGTAAGTAAATGAGAGCAGAATTATCTGCTCTCATTTTAAATTAATGTTTGATTAAGTCCCCAATGATCAAATTCGTGAAAAATAACATAAATATTATCAGCGTCGATTTTGGTTGTTTCATGTATCATTTGAATCATCGCTTCTGTTAATTTTTTCTTATCATCAAATTCTGCACTTTTATAAAGATTGATTTCAATCATCATACAAGGCATTTCTTTACCTTTAAAATACATAATTTGATCATCTTCCATATGAATCATTAAAGCTTTTTCTGTTTTACCAGGGATAAGTGAAATAAGTTCACCCGCTTTTGATTTAATTGTATTTTCTTGTCTTAAAGTTAATTTATGATTTGTTTTAAATGATATATATGGCATAACTTTTCCTCCTTTCTTATTATTTTATCATTAAAAAAATAAATTGAAACTGTTTACAAAATATTTTTTGTAATGATATAATAGATATGCAAAGGTTTTATATGATTTTCCAAAATATCTCAAATATGAGGAAGTTGTATTTCACTTTATGTACACAATCTCATATTTGCGATTTTATACATAGAGTATTTCCATTTGTAATTTTTATAGGAGGTACCTGACATGGCTGTCGGAAAAGTAAAATGGTTTAATGCCGAAAAAGGATTTGGATTTATCACTAGCGAAGAAGGAAAAGACATTTTTGTTCACTTCTCTGCAATTCAAGCTGATGGATACAAAACATTAGAAGAAGGTCAAACTGTTGACTATGATGTAGTAGAAACTGATCGTGGTCCACAAGCACAAAACGTTGTTGTAAAATAATGTATAAAAAAGGAGATTGCTTCGGCAATCTCTTTTTTTATCTATAAACAACAACTGGTAAGTTAACATAGATTTGTGAATATAGGCTTCCTGCAAAACCTGTTGGCAAATTGATACATCCATGTGAACCGCTATTAACATAAATATTTCCACCAAACGAACTTCTCCATGAAGCATCATGTAATCCAATACCTTTATTAAATGGCATCCAATATGACACTGGTGATTCATATTCATATTTACCATTTGGTTGTTTTGTTCCTCTTAAAACTCTATTTCTTTCTTTATTATAGATATAATATGTACCACTTGGTGTAAGTCTTGTAGGATCACTTTCTTTACCACTTACAAAATCACTTTCTAAAACAACACTTCCATCTTTAACAAACCATAAATGTTGTTTTGTAATATTGATTTCTAAATAAGTTGTCCCAAGTCCACCATTTTCTCCTGAAGAAAGTTGTCCTGTATGTTCTGGTGTTCTATTATTTTCACTCTTATTTTCATTAATCATTTTTAATAATGCACTTACTTCACTATCAGTAGAAACTCTAAATCCATAAGTTCCACCACTAACTGTATGACTTTGTCCATCTTTTCCAGTAAATGTTCTTGTTGCTCCAATAGAATTATATTGACTAGCAAGACTTTTAACAAACGCTGTTAGTTTTTCTTTAAAAACACTTTCATCTTTTGTATAACTTCCATCATCTTGTTTACTTAACCAAGTAACAAGCGTACTACCATCTAAAACAATTTCTTTTCCTTTAGGTGTTGTATAAGTAATCTTTGATAAACAATATTCTTTAGCTGCTTTTAAACGATTATTTAAATCTTGATCATCTTTATAAACTTGAGGTTTAACATAACCATTTGCTTTTGTAACATCTAATTGTTGTTTTCCTTCACTTAAGGCTACTTTAATATTTTTCATCAATTCTTCTGTATTAAGTTTAGAACCTAATGTTTCTTCAACAATTGAGAAATTTCCATCTTTATATTCTATATAAGCATCTGTTGGTGCTACTTGATTTTCTTCTTTAGCATGTTGCATTGAAGATAACCCATTTGTCAAATTCTCATCACTTATTTGTATTAAATCAGTTAAAGTATTTTTTTCTTTTTGAAAAAAGCCTAAAAACCATGCCCATTTATTTTGTTTTTCCATTAATTGATTTAAAGAATTATCCTTATTATAAGAAACCCCTAATTGTTTAGCCTGTAAAACTTCACTTTGTCCATCATTAAAAACAAGTTCTAATGATTGATCACTTACCTTTTTAGACAATTGGTCATTAGCCTTTTCTAATGTCATTCCCCCAACATCACTACCGTTAACTATTGTTCCATTTAAAAACTTACCATTATAATATAGCATACCTGCTAAATAAATAATAAGAAGTATTAAAACAATAATTACACAAAATAAAACCGGTTTTTTATGTTTTATATACCAATTATTCTTCTTTTTTGTCATAAATGCTCTTCCTCTCTTACGTTTCCGCACATATTCTATCACAAATTATCCATAGGTAAAGAAAAAAAGTATGGTATTTATCACAAAAAATGATAAAACATACTTTTATAAATTATTTTCTACATAATTTTCTAATTCTTGAACATTTTGATGATAAACAAACCCTTTCATTCCTACCTTTATAGCCGCATCGATATTTTCTTTTAAATCATCAACAAAAAGACATTCATTAGCTTTTAAATGATAACGATTTAAAAAATCTTGATAAATATCTAAATTAGGTTTGATTTTTTGATATTTTGCGGATGTATAAAGTTCATTAAAGTGTTGAAAAATTGGTTTTGATTGATAATATTGATAAAATTGTAAAGAGCAATTAGATAATAAATAAAATTGATAGCCTTTATCCTTATATCTTTTAATAAATTCTTCCATTTCATCAAACTGATCAAAATAATCAAACCAATGTTCAAAAGCATTTTCGATTAGATTTCTTTTTTCATTTGGAATTTGTTCAAGCAATTGTTTTTTTGCATCTTGTAAAGAAATAGCTCCTCGATCAAGTAAAGCCCATTGTTTTGTTTGAAATAAATGTTTAATAATATATTCTTTATCTTCTAAAGAAGATGAAAGATGACTTGCTATATAGGAAACATCCCATTTACAACAAACATTTCCCATATCTAAAACAATATTTTTTATCATATGTAAAAATAGGCAAAACTGCCTATTATAATAAAGGATTAAGTTTTTCTAAGATAACATCTTTTCCAACAAAACCACTGATTTGATCGACTGCTTTTCCATCTTTGAAGATGACTAAATGTGGAATTGATTGAATTCCATATCTTCCTGCTAATGAAGGATCTTGGTCAACATCTACTTTTGCAAATGTAACTGTTGGTAATTCTTGAGCAACTTCTTCTAAAACAGGTGCTAACATTTTACATGGACCACACCAATTAGCAAAGAAATCAATCACAACAACGCCTTTAGAAATAACTTCATCATATTGTACATCTGTAATAATTTCCATAATTTCACCTCCATTATATTATGCCAAAACTCTTTTTTTTTACAAGTGATATGCTTATATTATTTGAATTTTATCGCCATAACTGTTATTATGTGCTTGTGATTATACTAGAAATGGAGTGGTGTTATGAAAAAAGTCGCAATCGTGACTGATAGTAATGCAGGTATTCGTCAAAAAGAAGCAAAAGAACTTGGTATTTTTGTTTTGCCAATGCCTTTTACTATTGATGACCAAACATACTATGAAGATATAAATTTGACTCATGAAGAATTTTTTGAAAAACAATTAAGTGGTGCTGAAATTTTCACTTCACAACCAGTTGTAGGAAATGTTAAAGAATTATGGGATCAAATTCTAAAAGATTATGATGAAATCGTTCATATTCCAATGTCTAGTGGATTAAGTGGTTCATGCCAAACAGCTATGATGCTAGCTCAAGAATACGATAATCGTGTTTTCGTTGTAGATAGTCAACGTATCTCTGTTACTCAAAAATACGATGTTATTGATGCTAAAAGATTAGCTGATCAAGGGAAATCAGGACAAGAAATTTGTGATATTTTAACTAAAAATAAATTAAATGCTTCTATTTATATTACTGTTAATACGCTTGATTACTTAAAAAAAGGTGGTCGTATCACTCCAGCTGCGGCTTTATTAGGAGGAATGTTAAAGATCAAACCTATTTTACAGATACAAGGTGAAAAATTAGATTCTTTTGCTAAAACAAGAACAATGGCTAGAGGAACTAAAATTATGAAAGAAGCAATCGCCAAAGATATTAAAGAACGTTTTGGGGATGATTATCATAATGTGCATATTTGTGTCGCTTATACTTATGATGAAGAACCTGCTTTAGAGTTAAAGAAAGAACTTGAAGAAATTTATCCAGGAGAAAATATTATTTGTGATCCTTTATCATTAAGTGTTTCTTGTCATATTGGACCTCATTCTCTAGCAATTGCTATATGTAAAAAAATTTAAGATTCTCGTTGAGAATCTTTTTTATTTATGGGTATAATAATTTGACTTTTTCCATTTTGATAGTCTATAATACATTTTAAGTTTATGCTATAATAAAACAAAAAATATAAGGAGGTTATTTATGCAAGAAAAGCCAATCCATAATAATAAATATAATGGCAACAAACATAATAAAAATAAAAACTTTAATCGTCATAGATCAACACATAAAAATTATAAAAATACAAAACATAATAAAACAATGGATACTAAAGTTTATGCTTTAGGTGGTTTAAATGAAATTGGAAAAAATATGTATTGTGTTGAACATGATAATGAAATTATCATTATTGATGCAGGGGTAAAATTTGCTGAAGAAGGTTTACCTGGTATTGATTATGTTATTCCAGATTATAGTTATTTAAAACGTAATGAAAATAAAATTAGAGGTCTTTTAATTACACATGGTCATGAAGATCATATTGGAGGCATTCCTTTTTTACTACAAGTTGTAAAAATACCATTCATTTATGCCTCTCCTCTGGCTTGTGCAATGATTACTAGAAAATTAGAGGAAAAACGTTTAACAAATGCAACACATTTGATTCGTATTGATGATGAATATCAAATTAAAACTAAATATTTCAATATTGGTTTCTTTAAAACAAACCACTCTATTCCAGAAAGTTTAGGAATTATTATTAATTCTCCTAATGGTAGAATTGTTTCAACAGGTGACTTTAAATTTGATTTAACACCTGTAGGAGATCCTGCTGATTTCCAAAAAATGTCTTTCTTAGGAGAAACAGGTGTTACTTTATTATTAAGTGATTCTACAAATGCTGAAGTTCCTACATTTTCTAAAAGCGAAAAACAAGTAGCTTATGCTGTACAAGAAGAATTTAGAAAAACTGAAGGTCGTCTAATCGTTGCAACCTTTGCTTCTAATGTTCATCGTGTTCAACAAATTGTAGAAGCTGCTGTTAAGTTTAACCGTAAAATTCTTGTTTTTGGTCGTTCAATGGAAAATAATATCCAAGTATCAAGACAAATGGGTTATATTAAAGCACCTGATTCTTTCTTTATTAGTAATAACGAAGCAAAAAAATTACCTGATAATGAAATCTTAATTCTATGCACAGGAAGCCAAGGAGAAGCTTTGGCTGCGTTAAGCCGTATTGCTAATGGAACACATAAATTTGTTAAAATCAAACCTGGAGATACTGTTGTCTTTTCATCAAGTCCAATTCCAGGAAATGCATCAAGCATCAATATCGTTGTTAACCGTTTATTTAGAGCTGGTGCCAAAGTTTTAGTCAATACAGCATTTAACAATCTTCATACATCAGGACATGCCAGTCAAGAAGAACAAAAATTAATGTTGTTACTTACAAAACCTAAATATTTCTTCCCTGTACATGGGGAATATCGTATGTTAAAAATACACGCTGAACTTTCTCAAGAAGTAGGTGTTCCAAAAGAAAATACATTTGTTTTAAGTAATGGGGATACAATTTTACTTAATAAAGGAACTGCTCGTTTAGGTCCAAGAATCCATGTAGATGATATTTATGTTGATGGTAATGACCTTTCTGGATTATCTACAGCTGTTTTAAGAGATCGTCAAATTCTATCTGAAGATGGAATGGTTTCTGTTTTAATCGCAATGGATTCTCATGAGGGTAAATTACTTACAAAACCGGTTATTATTTCACGTGGATTCGTCTATATGAAAGATAGTTTCCCAATGATCCGTGAAGCAGAAAACTTAGTTGGTCAAGCATTAAGTCAATTACTTGCAGGAAAAACAACTTTTGGTGAAATTAAAAATACAACGAGAGATGTACTTTCACAATATTTTTATCGTAAAACAAAAAGAAATCCAATGATTATACCCGTTATCATGAATAAAAAATAATGAAATATATTAAAAAGATTATTCTATGTTTCCTCTCTATTTCTTTAGTGTTATGTGTTTATCAATGGTATATTCAAAGTAAGAATACTTATCGTTTTAAAGCAACGACCTATAGTCAAGAAACATTACCTAAAGAATTTAATGGTTTTACGATTGGTTATCTTTCTGATTTAAATCTTTCTACAAAGGAAGATTTAAATCGTTTAAAAGAAGCTGTTAAAGAATTCAATCAAAAAGATGTTGACCTTATTCTTTTTGGTGGAGATATTTACAGTGATTCTTTATTTGATATAGAAAAAGTAAGTCAAATTTTAAAAAATATACAGTCTCATTATGGAAAATTTGCTGTTTTAGGAGAAAAAGATCAAAATGATTCTAATGATTGTACTAATTTATTAACAGAAGCAGGTTTTGAGGTTTTACATAATGAGTTACGAACTATATATTATAAAGATGCAGTTATCGATCTTTTAGGATTAGAAAATAGCGGGGATTGTTCAGGACTAATCAATGATGATAATAAAAATCATTTTAAGATTGCCTTAGTTCATCAACCAGATTATTTTACCCAAATAAAAAACAGTGCTGTACAACTTCAGTTATCCGGTCATACACTTGGAGGATATTATAAAATTCCTTTAATTGGTGGTATAGAGACAAAAGAAAAAGGTAAGAAATATGTTAATGGAAAACATGTTAACAATGGAACTACACTTCTTATTTCTAATGGATTTCATAAAGAATCAGATGACCAACGCCGTTTTCTAACGTATGATGAAATAAATATTATTAAACTAAAAAAATAGAACTCATTGAGTTCTATTTTTTTATCATTGTTCCAACACCTTTTTTAGTAAAGATTTCAATTAATAAACTATGTTCTAATCTTCCATCTAAAATATGGACACGTTTAACATCATTTTGTACAGCTTCTAAACAATTTTTTACTTTAGGAATCATACCACCAGTAATAATACCATTTTCAAATAATTCTTTAGCAGACTCAGTATCAATTTTTGAAATCAATGTTTCAGGATTACTTGGATCCTCTAACACCCCTTCAATGTCTGTTAAGAAAACAAGCTTACTTGCTTTAACAGCGCGCGCAATTGCTGTCGCTACATCATCAGCATTAATATTATAAGCATGATATTTTTCATCTAAACCAATTGTTGAAATAATTGGCGTATATCCTTGGTCTAATAACGTATTAATTAATGTTGTATCAACATGTGTTATTTTTCCAACAAAACCAATATCTTCACCTTGAGGCATAACCTTTTCTACCGTAATCATGTTACCATCTTTACCAGACAAACCAACAGCATGTGTTCCAATTTGTTCCAAATGTGTTACAAGTCCTTTATTGATTTTTCCTGATAAAACCATTTCAGCAATTTCTAAAGTATCTTTATCTGTAATTCTTAACCCATTTTTAAACTCACTTTTAATTTGAACACGGTCTAACATTCTATTAATATCTTTGCCTCCACCATGAACAATAATCGGTTTCAAACCAACAGATTTTAAAACTGCGATATCTTTTAAAACACTCTTTTTGATGATTTCGTTTGTCATTGCACTTCCCCCGTACTTAATAACAACAATATCACCTTCATATTTTTGCATATATCCAAGTGCTTCTACTAAAATCTCCGCTTTATTAATTTCTTTTCTAAACTCTTGTTGCATTTCAATTCCCCCTACGAACGATAATCAGCATTGATTTTGACATAATCATAAGTCAAATCACATCCCCAAGCTGTTGCCTTTGCATCAGCAATTTTCATATCAATATTTGTTTTTACATAATCACTCGATAAAATCTTAGTCGCAAATTCTTCACTATAATCTGTAGCCATCCCATTTTCTACAAGTTTTAAATTACCAAATTCACTTTCTATATATAAATCTACTTGATAAGGATCAAATTCTTCCCCAGAATATCCCATTGCACATAAAAGTCTTCCCCAGTTAGCATCATTTCCAAAAATAGCTGTTTTTACAAGTGGTGATGTACAAACACTTTTAGCAACAACTTTTGCTTGTTTAACATCTTTTGCACCATTTACATTCACTTCTAATAATTTAGTAGCCCCTTCTCCATCACTTGCAATACATTTAGCTAAGTATTCATTAACATAATGTAAAGCTTCTTTAAATGTTTGATAATCTTCATCTTCTTCTACGATTTCATCATTACCAGCTAAACCATTAGCAAGTAATAAAACAGTATCATTTGTTGAAGTATCTCTATCTACAGAAATCATATTAAAAGTATCTGGAATAACAGATTTTAATGCTTTATTTAATAATTCCTTAGAAATATTTAAATCAGTTGTAATAAATCCAAGCATTGTTGCCATATTTGGATGAATCATCCCCGAACCTTTACAACATGCTCCAATAGTTACCGTTTTTCCTTTTACTTCAATTTCAACAGCTAAATGTTTTGGTTTTGTATCTGTTGTCATAATTGAAGTAGCTACATCAATTCCTGCTTGATGATCATCTTTTAATTGTTTTAAAGCTTCATCAATCCCTTTTTCAATTGGATCAGTAGATAATTGTTTACCAATGACTCCTGTTGAACAAATCAACACTTTTTCTTTTTCTACATTTAAAGCATTTCCTACAATATTTGCGAATTTTTCATTTGCTTCTTCACCAAGTTTTCCAGTACAAGCATTGGCAATCCCACTATTAATCGCAATAGCCTTTACTGTATCACTGTTTTCTACAACTTGTTTATCCCATAAAACAGGAGCCGCTTTTACCATATTTGTTGTAAAAGTTCCTACTGCTTTTGCTTCAACATCAGAAACAATTAAAGCAAAATCTTTATTTCTCTTTTTAATACCAATATGTAATCCAGCACCTTTATACCCTTTTGGATTAGTAACTGTTCCATCTTCTATTATTTTCATACTCTTTTTCCCCTTATAAAACTGCAGGTGCTAACATAAGACCTGTCTTTTCATCTAAACCAAACATAATATTCATATTTTGAATTGCTTGACCAGCAGCTCCTTTAACTAGATTGTCCATGGCTCCCATCATAATCACTCTATGTGTACGAGGATCTACTTTATAAGCAACATCAACAAAGTTTGAACATTTTACATTTCTTACTTCTGGAACATTTCCTTCTTTTAAGACACGTACGAAATATTCATCTTTATAAATATCATACGCTTTTTTAACATCTTCCTCACTTACTCCTTCTTTTAATGAAGCGTAAGCTGTAATTAAAATTCCTCTATTCATTGGAATAAGATGAGGTGTGAAGTTAAGTAATACTTTTGATGAAGAAGCATACCCTAATTGTTCTTCAATTTCTGGTGTATGACGATGACTTGCTACACCATAAGCTTTAATACTTTCATTCACTTCACAATAAAGATTTTGAACTTTTGCTCCTCTACCAGCACCACTTGTGCCACTCTTTGCATCAATAATCAACGTATCCATATCAATAAGTCCTGCTTTAGCAAGTGGATAAATCGATAAAATTGAACATGTTGGATAACATCCAGGATTAGCAATCAGTCTTGCATTTTTAACATCTTCTCTATTGATTTCACATAATCCATAAACAGCTTCTTTAATAAATTCAGGTGAAGCATGTTTAATTCCATACCATGATTCATATGTTTCAACATCTTTAATACGATAATCTGCAGATAAATCAATTACTTTAACTTTCTTTAAAACATTTTCATTTACCATCTTTGCACATACCCCTTGAGGTGTTGCAAAGAAAACAACATCAACATTATCTAAATATTTTTCAATATCTTCATCTACACACTTTTGATCTAATAAAGTGAAATAACTTTTATAAACATCACTATATTCTTGATCACTATAAGTTCTTGAAGATACCCATTCAATATGAACCTCAGGATGTGTTAATAAAATTCTAACAAGCTCACATCCTCCATAACCAGTTGAACCAACAATTCCGACATTAATCATTCTACTTTTCCCCCTATAAAAAATAAAAAGCCGTCTCTAAAATAGAGACGACTGATCGCGTTACCACTCTAATTGTTGTAAGTTGACCTTACAACCTCTTTCATCTTTAAGGCAGATCTACCAAAAGATATACTTCTATTTCCATCTTTCCTCTCGTAAATGCGCTTCATCTTTACTTCCATTCCTATCTTCCATCAACATAGGATCGCTCTTATTTCCATAAAGACTACTCTTTTAGTCCTCGAGTTTAAAACCATTATATGACAATTTTCCATTTTGTCAATAATGATTTATTAAGAAAAAAATTTTTTTAATATATAATAAAGATGACATTATTTTTTTTGACGTTCAACATTTCGACAAGGTTATTGCATATTTAAAAAAAGTAGTTTATGATAATAATAATTTATAAGATAAAAAATCAATCAGGAGGGACCCAAAATGAGCAAAAAAGTATACATTTTCCTCGC
>OLOD01001551.1_pt1 | contig 13980 bp, 10 predicted proteins | sample 1671921 | NCBI WGS metagenome assembly OLOD01 (sample SAMEA3136626, study PRJEB25190) | human gut metagenome | biome: human gut; feature: human-associated habitat; material: faeces | place: Austria | collected 2013
TGGTTATATTCACCTGACATTGACTGGCTGAACGCATCGTTTGAGGTGCAGTTCGGTTATCCGCAGGATGAGAACGAGAACGCAGAGGATACGCTGCCTAAGGGCAGGATATACAGAGCGTCGGCGGCGGGCGTAGCCGGAGACAATGAGTACAACATATACATAGATCTTTCTGTTGCAAAGCGGATGCTTATGGATAATAAAGAATTGGCTGAGAATGAGGGTATCTCAATAAACAGCTATGAGCAGGTGATTGTTCGCGTAGACGAAATGAAGAATGTGGAAGCTGTTATGAATGAGATAAAGAAGCTGGGGTATGAGACATACAGCGAGACTGAATATATATCCGAAATGCAGCAGGAACAGAACAGGCAGCAGGGGCAGCTCTTTGCGATAGGACTGATATCGCTGTTCGTATCGGCGATTGGAATTGCAAACACTATGTATGCCAGCATACTTGAAAGACGGCGGGATATAGGCATCATGAAAGTGGTTGGAATGAAGATAAGCAAAATCCGTCAGCTTTTCTTAGTGGAATCGTCGCTTATAGGTTTTCTGGGAGGGGCTCTCGGGCTTGCGGTGAGCTATGTTATAGTTCTTGTTATAAACACGGGATCGGAGCAAACCAGCTTTTTAGGGATGTATTTTTCAGAAGGAATGAAGATACAGATACCGGCATGGGTAGCTCTGGGAGCGATAGGAATTGCTGTGTTTGTGGGAGTGCTTTCGGGTATATATCCTGCTCGAAAGGCGATGAAAATGAGTCCTCTGGAGGCTATGCGTACAGACGGATAAATATAGAGAAATAGAAAAAGGCATTTCTGTCTGAGAATGCCTTTTTTGAATTTAAAGCAAAATACAAAAAACCGCAGATAAAATCTGCGGCGAATAATGGTTGCGGGGGAAGGACTTGAACCTACGACCTCCGGGTTATGAGCCCGACGAGCTTCCAACTGCTCTACTCCGCGATATGGTCGGTGCACTTTCTTAGTGCTATATCATTATAGCAGATATTTTCATTTTGTCAACACCTAAATTTTGGCAAAGGAAAAATTGAGGGCGGCCTGGGCAATGAAAAAGCAGCGGGCCACTGAAAACCCACTGCTCTCCCATCATCTGCCGATGATCACCTTAACCTGTGCTTAAGCACAAAAATATAATACTATATTCCGGCCAAAAAGGCAAGCGAATTGCAGATATTTAACGAATTTATTTATGGTGTATCATTACAGCGGGTATAAATTTAGCTGTGCAGCGGTAGCAAAAGGCACAAAATGCCCCGATAAAATCCAAAAATAGGCAAAAAACAACCCTGCCGCGTGGCAGGGTTGCAAGTGATTTTAACTTATTTTACGCGGCTGATCTCGCCATGCTTTGCCAGATACTCGTCGCTGGCCGGGAAGTGGTTCTTGTAAGTGATGCTTACCACGGCGCTCTTGTCGCGCAGAACGGTTACATTCGCGTGGGACACATCTACGGTAACTTCCATATCATAGTCGGCCTCTACGATCATGCCGGTCTTGGTGTCGATTTTCACAACGCCGGTGCCACCCTTATAATATACCTTGCAGTTATCGGCAGTGGTGCCCTCAGACCAGGACAGCGGCTTAATGCTGTCTACAACAGAGTCGATGCCGCCCAGTGTATTGAAGAACCGACCCTGAGAGTCCTGACCCTTGTGGCTCATTTCAGCCATCTTAGGCTGGATCTTCATAGTGATGGTGCCGTCGCCGTTGTCCTCAACTACAACAGCCAGCACATCATCGGCAGTCAGAGAAGAGGTGACTAAGCTGTTGCCCTTCTCGTCCACATCGTCCTTCTGCACTTTGCCGGCGGTGGGAGGCAGGGCAGAGGTGCCTGAGTGAAAAATGCCGCCTACGATACCGGGTACCATGCTATTGATGGTTTTGTTCTCGTTACCGTCGATGATGACACTGTTAATCTTTAAGTCCTCATCGCCGATGAAGGCGCTCCAAGTCTGCTTGCCGTCCGGGGTATTGAACTCGGCGGTCTCAGCCTTGGTCTTGTTGTAGGCCTCTACATAGTACTTGACTGCGTCCTCAGCGGTGTCCATTTTAATACCGCCGTAAGTGCCGGCCTGAAACTCGCCGATTACGGACTTGTCCTCATTAGCGGTAGCGTCGGCAGCTACGGGTGCGGTCTTGGCGGCAGAAAATACCACCTTAACGGCAAAGACAACCAAAACTGCGACCAGCGCAATCAGAAGGATGCGGATGACAACATCCAGTTTGGATTTGCGTTTCACATTCATAATAAAAAATCCCCTTTCTACAGTATAATAACCGATAGGAACATAATTTTCAACTGCTTTTTTCAAATCCGTCCAAAAAAAGTAGAAAATTCCGTTTTCGGTTGACTTTTTACAGGGAATTCAGTACACTTAAAATCAGCAAGTAGTACCTAAAAATACAAAATTCAGAGATACTATCTTGCAGAAGGGGGATTTTAATTATGGCGGAGACGCTGCAAGAAACCAAGAAGAAAGCCGGGCGGAAAAAACACCGTGCCGGTCGTATTGTGCTGGCGGTACTGGGGGTACTGATCCTGGCCATTGTGATTACGGATGTGGTGGTGTGCCACCATCGGTCGGACCCGGGCCAAATTCAAACGTACGACACCCAAAACCCGTATGTTTTGGAACAGACAGACATTTCCGGCCACCGCAGCGGCGGCGGGATCGAACCGGAGGAGACTCTGCGTGCCTTTAAGAATTGCGCCGAGAACCCGGACTTCTCCATTGATGTGTTTGAGTTTGATCTGCATGTCACCAAGGACGATGTGCTGGTGCTGCTTCATGACGACACGGTGGACCGCACCTCGGACAGCCAGCAGGTGTTTGGCGAGAAGGATGTGCGCCCGGAGAACAAGACTTATGACGAACTGCGCCAGTTGAATATGGGCGCTCAGTTTGAGACGGAAAGCGGCGAAAAGCCCTATGCGAACCTGCACGGGGATCAGGTGCCGGACGATCTGCGCATTTTGCGGGTGGAGGATGCGCTGGACTACCTGATCGCACAGGGCAAGGGCGAATATAAGTATATTATCGAGATTAAAAACAGCGGCGATTTGGGCACCCACGGTGTGGACCTGCTCTATAATATTATGAAAGAGCGCGGAATTATCGACCGGGTGATCTTCGGCACCTTCCACAAGGAAGTGAGCGCCTATGTGGACGCCACTTATAAGGATATGACCCGCAGCACTTCCATTGCCGAGGTGGCGGAATTCTGGGCTGCAGCCCTGCGCAATGACGAGAATTACACGCCGCCCTGCAAGGTGCTGCAAATTCCCTACTGCGCGCCGTACAAGAACCTGGGCTTCAACCTGGGCACAGCCACGGTAATCAATTATGCCCACGCCCATGATATGGCCGTGCAGTATTGGACAGTGAACGACCCGGAGGACATGGCCTACCTGGTGGATTTGGGCGCCGATTGCATTATGTCCGATTACCCGGATAAGCTTTATGATACCATGCAGGATAAGGCGTGATACTGCGTATTCAAAATTGTTGAGAACAAGTTGATAAATTATAGTTTGGCACAACTGATAGAGGCATCTTCTCTTAGGAGAGGATGCCTCTATTCTTAACGCTAAATTTTAAAGGTTATGACAGCTTTGTCCAGGTCTCAAGAACCGGCTGCTTTGCATCTTCTGGGTACAAAATGACATAAAGACGGTCATTTCTGGAGGACTGGATGGCAAGGAAGTTGTCGTATGTTTCACCATAGGCATACAGGCAATGATCGGTGACATCGGCGGTGGTGAATCCTTCTTCTCCGTGATTTACCATGATACCGCCTTGAACCGTTTTGCTTGATTCACTCATTTCATAAAAAGAGACCAGTTGATAGATATCCATGTTTTTGGCCAGATAGGGCGAATTCCATTGCGTATTGAGCAGATTGCGAGAAATGGATGACGGCTTTTTGGTCGGATTCATTTGGTCGGATTTTACTAAAATGCCTGTGCTTGAACCATTCAAATCCAGTCGAATCAGCAGAATATCAGTATCGGGATAGGCGTTTTTGACCGTGAATTTGCAGTTATGTTTGTTGTAGAATTCTACTGTGTTTTTGTCGAGAACTTTGTATTTTGCTTTCTCTATCTCCGAGTCCCCCGGCGCATCAGCAGAACTTGTGATCTGAACCTGATTATTTTTGCTGAATTTGTATGTGGAAACCAGTCCGAGTGAGTCGGGTAAGTAAAGTGACCAAGAGCAACCGGAGAGTTTCTGCACGATGGGGGCTGTTGATTGTGTTGCAGTTGATTTGGTCGTAGAAGTGGCGTCCTTAGTTGTGGCTTTTCCTCTATCTTCAATTAACTTCTTGTTTTTTGTTCCGCGGCAAAGCACCTCGTTGCGCGCACAGATTCCTTCATATTTTTCCTTTTTTCCATACTTTCCGTTCTCGTTCTGCGCTTTTTTTAGTGCCTGTATGGCGGTTTTTCCACTTGCAAGCGAATCAAACACAGATGTTACCATATTGCCGTCATAGTTAACGGTGGTGATAAAATAATTGGAGTAGACAACAGCTGCCCCTTTTTGAATCAGTATGTCGGAGAGGTAAGCATCATAACCGGATAGGCAAGTGGCAAGATAAAAGAAGGTGCCGTTAAAGCTTCCGTCTGCATAATAATCTTTGAAAAAGTCGCCGGTAAGCATGGCTCTGCCGGAAGAACTGGCGATAATTCGTTGTCCATCACAGTATTTTCGGAATTCCTTGCTTTTCTTCAGGCTTTTATAAGTGATATTTAATGAAAGACAGGCGTGCTGCTGTTTTGTCCAACAACCGTGACCGTCCCACAGGATGATTTTGGCACCGCTGAGATTTTTTAGGGTGGACAGATTCACCTGCTCGTCATCAAGATTATCACCGGTATTAAAGCGAAAGCTGTCCTTTTTGGCTATTTTTTTGGCGGTCGTATCGTATGCGTCATTCTTAATATCACTGTTATAAAAGGGTTGGGTGGTAACGATGCGACTGCCTTTTCCCCCGGCTTTCATACCATCAATTGTTGGAGTATAGACGATAACATCACCGCCGTTAGCCAATGTGCAGACAACACATAGGGTATCTGGTTCATAGGAAACATCTGAAAAAACGCCTAGGCTTTTCATTTTGTTGGCGTATGCGAATTCTTTTTGCAACAAAGCGGGTAACGCTTTCTCATTTTTATCATGTGAATTCCAATAGCTGTTTTCAATTTGCGTAAACTGTTCAGTTACAATATCAAAATCCGTTGCTACATTGGCTGTGGTTTCTTTGCTCTTTTGAGAATAGATCAATGGTATAGATATGGTGGTTGCCAATACGCACGCGGCAAGAAGAATGAGCAGGCTGATAATTACGTATTTCTTCTTGTCCTTTTTTTGTGGTGTTTGGTTATTGTTGGCCGGATTTGGTTGCATACAGATTCTCCTTTTGTTATGGTTTTTCCATTTACAGCAGTATATGCTTTTTTTGGTGAATTTTCTATATGCCAATAGAGTACACTTAATAGTTTAAAACAAAGTGAAAAAGAAAAGGAACGGCATTGCCGTTCCTTTTTGCTATACATGATAGATTTACAGTACCTTATCCAGGAAGGTGGTCAGGCGCTCGGCCTTGGGGTGGTCGAATATATTCGTGGGGGTGCCTTCTTCCAGCACCTTGCCGTCGTCCATAAACAGCACCCGGCTGGCAACCTCCTTGGCAAAGCCCATCTCGTGGGTGACCACCACCATGGTCATACCGTCGTTAGCCAGTTCTTTCATCAGATCCAGCACCTCACCCACCATTTCCGGGTCCAGGGCGGAAGTGGGCTCATCAAAGAGCATCACCTTAGGGTTCATGGCCAGAGAGCGCACGATGGCGATTCGCTGCTTTTGGCCGCCGGAAAGCATGGAGGGATAGGCGTCTGCCTTATCCCGCAGGCCGATTCGATCCAGCAGGCGCAGGGCGTTCTCGTTGGCCTCCTCCTTGTTCATCAGCTTCAGCTGAATGGGGGCCAGGGTAATGTTGCCCAGCACGGTCTTGTTGTTAAACAGGTTAAAGTGCTGAAACACCATGCCCATACTGCGGCGCACCCGGTTGATGTCCGTCTTTTTATCCGTAATGCACTGGCCGTCAAACCAGATTTGACCGGAGGTGGGGGTTTCCAGCAAATTCAGGCACCGCAAAAAGGTGCTCTTGCCAGAGCCGGAGGGGCCGATCACAACGATCTTTTCGCCCTTTTCGATGTTTTCGTCTATGCCTTTCAGCACTTCCAGCTTACCAAAGCTTTTGTGCAGGTCAGATACTTTTATCACTTTTTCTCAGGCTCCTTTCCATCAACTTAATGCCCAGGGTGATTACCAGTACGATCACAATGTAGATCAGAGCCATCACCAAGTAGGGGATCATAAATTCGTAGCTGTTGGAGCCAATGCGGTTAAACGCAACATACAGGTCCATAGCGCCTACGAAGCTGACCACCGAGGTCTCTTTGATCAGCGAGATAAACTCGTTGCCCAGCGTGGGCAGAATATTCTTGACCGCTTGGGGAATCACAATCTTCATCATGGTGGTGGCGTAGCTCAGACCAATGGCCCGGCCGCCCTCCATCTGCCCACTGTCTACGGACAGAATACCGGCGCGCATGATTTCGGAGATGTAGGCGGCGGAGTTCATACCGAAGACCACCACGGCTACGGCCACGGAGTTCATGTGCAGATTCATCAGTGGCATCAGCACATAGTAGAATACCAGCAGCTGTACCACAATGGGGGTGCCTCGGAACAGGCCCACATACAGCCCGGACAGACCGTTAAAGAACTTTGCCACCGGATTGGTGCGTGGAATAACCCGGGTGGTGGCGATCACGGTGCCGAAAACGATACCGATCAGCAAGCCCAGCATGGCGATCTCCGCCGTATTGCGCAGGCCAAGCAGTACCGTCTTGTAGCCGTCGTGATGAATAAAGTAGTCAAGGAAAACCTGAACTTTGTTGCTAAAATTATCCATAAGTTGCGTCCCTGCCGCCAAGGCGGCTTCTTGTCAAAAAATGCCCCACCCCCGTGCGGGGGTGAGGTGCGGATTCGTCTTTGTTTATTTGACCTGATTATGCCACATTGTTGATGGCGGTGGTGATGGCAGCTGCCGGTGCGGCATCTACGATCACATAATTCAGGTTGCCGTTGATCAGGTCCTGCATGGCCAGAGAGGCGTTGTCATAGCCAACGAACTGTGCCTTCAAACCGGCAAAGCCCATATCCTCGCTGCCCTGTACATAGGACTGACCGGTGGTGCCGTTCTGGCCGCCGATCTTTACGCTGCTGTCCAGGCCGTTCAGGATCTTCTCCATATCTTCCTTGGTCTTGCAAGCGTCAAAGGTGGTGTCGTCGCCCTTTACAACCACTTTCTGAGAAGCGGAATAATAAGAGTCGGTAAAGTCTACCTGCTTTGCGCGGGTCTCGTTGACGGTCAAGCCGGCCATAGCGATGTCGCATTTCTGCTGCTGCACGGAGGTAACCACGGCCTCAAACTTCATGTCCTTGATTACCAGCTCTTTGCCCAGGCTGTCTGCCAGTGCTTTGGCAATCTCCATGTCAATGCCGTAGAAGGTGTCGCCCTTCTTGTACTCAAAAGGCTCAAACTCGGCGTTGGTGGCAACCACCAGCTGATCCTTGGAGCTGTCCTCGGTGGCGCTGGTCACGCCTGCCGGCTCACCGCTGCCAAAGTAGTGATTGCAGATTTCGTCCAGCTTGCCGTTTCCTTTGAGCTCTTTGATGAAAGCGTTGGCCTTCTCTTTCAGCTCCGGCTGCTTTTTGTCCACGCCAAAGGCGTATTCCTCGTCAGACAGTGCAATGTCGATCACCTTGACCTTCTGGGTCTTGGCGGCCTCTGTGGTGCCCTTGTCATCCTTGCCGCTGTTAGAGGAGCAAGCGGCGAAAGACGCAGCCACAAACAGGACAGCCAGCACCAGGGCAATGACTTTGTTAAACTTCTTCATTGTTTTGTACCTATCCTTTCAAAAAATTGCCGTACAGATACTCATAAATATACGGTTTATCGTGGTTCACTGTAGCACATTCCCACGAAAAATGCAAGAGATTTCCATAGATTATGCGCATAAATATGCAGTCTTTGCATAGCGAATGTATAGGCGCACAAAAAGGGGCGAAAAACAATACGCTTTTTTGTGCAATGTAGCATAAATCCGCTGCCGTTGACGAACGCCTGCCGGGGCGCTATAATAAGTAATAAATCAAGCCCGCCCGTCAAGGGGGGCTAAATAAGAGAGGTACAGTGTGATGATGACAAATATTCCTGAGCTGAAGCTGGGACTGGTGAGCGTGTCCCGAGACTGCTTCCCCATGGCGCTGTCCGTTGGACGGCGAGACGCATTGGCGGCAGCCTATGCCAAGTACGGCATGCTGCACAACTGCCCGGTGTGTATAGAGAGCGAAACGGATGTGGCGCCGGCTTTAGCAGACTTAAAGGCTGCCGGGGTCAACGCCTTGGTGATCTTCCTGGGCAACTTCGGTCCGGAGACGGCAGAGACCACTCTGGCCAAGCAGTTTGACGGCCCGGTGATGTTTTGCGCAGCGGCGGAGGAGAGCGGCGACAGCCTGCTGGACGGCCGCGGCGACGCCTACTGCGGTATGCTCAATGCGTCCTATAATTTGAACTTGCGTGGCGTGCAGGCGTATATTCCCCAGTACCCAGTGGGTACGGCAGCGGACTGTGCCGCCATGATCCGGGACTTTGTGCCGGTGGCAACGGCGCTGCTGGCACTGTCTGATTTGAAGATCATTTCCTTCGGCCCCCGTCCCCAGGACTTTTTGGCCTGCAACGCGCCTATCGCGCCCCTGCACCGGCTGGGCATTGAGATTGAGGAGAACAGCGAGCTGGATCTGTACGCAGCGTTCCACGCCCACGCCGGGGACGCCCGCATTCCCGATGTGGTAGCGGAGATGGAGGAAGAGCTGGGCGAGGGCAATAAGAAGCCGGAGATCCTGGCCAAGCTGGCGCAGTACGAGCTGACTTTGCTGGACTGGGTGGAGACCCACAAGGGCGCCCGCAAGTATGTGGCCATTGCCGGCAAGTGCTGGCCTGCATTCCAGACGGAGTTCCAGTTTGTGCCCTGTTATGTAAACAGCCGCCTGACCGCCAAGGGCATTCCCGTGTCCTGCGAGGTGGATATTTACGGCGTGCTGTCCGAGTTTATCGGCACCTGCGTCAGTCGGGACGCGGTGACTCTGCTGGATATTAACAACAGCGTGCCGGCCGATCTGTATGCGGAGAAGATCAAGAATGCGTATCCGTACAGCCTAACCGATACTTTTATGGGCTTCCACTGCGGCAACACCCCGGTTTGCAAGCTGTCCACCTGCGAGATGAAGTACCAGAAAATCATGGCGCGCACCCTGCCGGTGGAGTACACCAACGGCACCCTGGAGGGGGATATTGCCCCCGGTCCCATCACCTTCTTCCGGCTCCAGTCCACGGCGGATTGCCGGCTGCGGGGCTATGTGGCAGAGGGTGAGGTGCTGCCGGTACCTACCCGCTCCTTTGGCGGCATCGGCGTGTTTGCCATTCCCCAAATGGGTCGGTTCTATCGCCATGTGCTTATTGAAAAGAACTTCCCCCACCATGGGGCAGTGGCTTTTGGCCATTACGGCAAGGCCATCTTTGATGTGCTGCGGTGCCTGGGCGTTACCGATGTGGGCTTTAATCAGCCCCAGGGTATGCTCTATCCTACGGAAAATCCTTTTGCGTAAAAGCGGGTGTCCGTCGGCGGGAGCAAGCCCCCGCCCTACGAATAACTGCTTGAACTTCCTATCGCGGCGCGATTTCGCCGCTGGATCATCAACCCATTGCCCGGCTCTGCATAGCCGGGCTTTTTTGCGCCTTTTTGGGGTCAAAATGTGGATTTTTGCCCCCGGGGTTGACAAATGGAAAAATTGGATTATAATAACAATTAGCACTCGAAGTCAAAGAGTGCTAATTCTGAAATAACAAAGGTGATTTGAATGAGAAAAAAGCAATTCAAGGCAGAGTCTAAAAAGCTGCTGGATATGATGATCAACTCCATTTATACCCATAAGGAGATCTTTTTGCGAGAGCTGATCTCCAACGCCTCCGACGCGCTGGACAAGCTGTACTTCCGCTCTTTGACGGACGACACGGTGGGTATGAACCGCAGCGATTTTCACATTCGCCTGGCGGTGGACAAAGACGCCCGCACCCTGACCGTGACAGATAACGGCATCGGTATGACCGGCGAAGAACTGGAGCAGAACCTGGGCACCATCGCCAAGTCCGGTTCCCTGAACTTTAAGCAGGAGAACGACACCAAGGCTGCCGACGATGTAGAAGTGATCGGCCAGTTCGGCGTTGGGTTCTACTCCGCCTTTATGGTGGCGGACAAAGTGACCGTGGAGTCTAAGGCCTTTGGGGCAGATACAGCCAACTGCTGGACCTCTACCGGCGCAGACGGCTACACCTTAGAGCCTTGCGACAAGGCAGATTGCGGTACGGTGATCACCCTGCACTTGAAAGAGAACACCGAGGAAGAAAATTACGACGAATTCCTGGAGCCGTACCGGATTCAGGGACTGGTGAAGAAATACAGCGATTATATCCGCTATCCCATTATCATGCAGATGAGCCACCAGGTGCCGAACCCGGACAAAGAGGGCGAGACCGTGACAGAGGTGGCGGACGAGACCTTAAATTCTATGGTGCCTCTGTGGCGTAAGGCCAAAAGCGAGCTGAAGCCGGAAGACTACAATGCATTTTACAAGCAGCGCTTTGGCGACTATGAGGACCCGGTGGATGTGATGCACTTTAAGACCGAGGGTCAAGCCACCTTTGACGCCCTGCTGTATATCCCTAAGAACCCGCCTTTTGACTACTACACCAAGGAGTTTGAAAAAGGGCTGGCGCTATACTCCAACGGCGTGCTGATTATGGAGAAGTGCCCGGATCTGCTGCCGGATCACTTTAGCTTTGTGCGCGGGCTCATTGACAGTGCAGACCTGAGCCTGAACATCTCCCGTGAGATGCTCCAGCACGATCATCAGCTGAAGATCATTGCCAAGGCCATTAACCGCAAGATCAAGAATGAGCTGACCCGCATGCTGAAGAATGAGCGGGAGAAGTACGAGGCATTCTTTAAGACCTTTGGCGTGCAGCTGAAATTCGGCGTGTATGCCAACTACGGCGCCGAGAAGGACGACCTGAAAGACCTGCTGCTGTTCAGGTCCTCTGCCGGGGAGGGTATGATGACCCTGAAAGAGTATGTGGACGGTATGGCCGAGGGGCAGGATACCATTTATTATGCCTGTGGCGACACGGCGGAGAAGATCGCTTTGCTGCCCCAGACGGATGCGGTGCTGAGCAAGGGTTACCAAGTGCTGTACCTGACGGACGATGTAGATGAGTTTGCCCTGCAAATGCTCATGGAGTACGATGGCAAGAAATTCGCTAACATTACTAAGGACGACCTGAATTTGGAAAGCGAAGATGAAAAGAAAGCCATGGAGCAAAAGAATGCCGACGCCAAGGGTTTGCTGGACACGATGAAAGAGGCGTTGGGCGAGGAAGTCAGCGCCGTGAAATTCTCCGGCAACTTAGGCAGCCACGCCGTGTGCCTGTCGGCAGAGGGTTACCTGTCCATGGAGATGGAAAAAGTACTCAGCAGTATGCCCGGCGGCGGCCAGGGCGCCAAGGCCCAGCTGGTGCTGGAGATCAACGATAAGCACCCGCTGGCAGAGAAGTTGTTCGCCCTCTTAAAGGACGATCCGGAAACGCTGAAGAAATACACCAAGATCCTGTACGATCAGGCGCGGCTCATCAGCGGGCTGGATGTGCAGAACCCCACAGCGCTGGCAGACAGCATTGTGGATATGATGTTATAATCCATATAAAAAACAAAAAGCGGCACCGCTTGCAGTTGCAGGCAGTGCCGTTCTTTTTTGTTCAGTCCGCTGTGCGTACCCACACGGCCATTTGGTCCTCCTTATCGTTTAGTCTGCGGCAGAAGGGGATGAACCGCAGGGTGCGGGGCTCGGCCTTTGGTGGGGCTGTGGTGTACAGATCATCGCCGCCTTGCAGACAGGTACCCGCGGCCAGTAGGCAGCCGTCCCGATAGACGATCGGTGATTTGGAGTCCAAAGTAAGGGCGTGGATAGAGGGGGCGCCTTGGGTCTCCAGCGCATAGATCAGACCGCCCCGACTGAGTGCCACCCGTCCGGCATTGGCGCCTACCCGGGCGTTGCTGTACAGCAGCTGTACCGTGGGGGTAAAGCAAAAGCGCAGGGTGGTGGGGGCAGTGATCTGCTGCACATAGTAGCCGTCCTTCGCCGTAACAGGTTGGCCGTTCAGGATAGGACATTTGCACCAGTCCGGCAGGCGCAGCCGTAGGGTAAAGGGTCGCTTTAGCCGGGTGATCTTTACGGTGAAGTCACCGCTTTCCGGTAGGGCAGAGAGGATTTGCAGCTGTCCAAAAGGCGTGTCCACCTGCGCACCCAAGGGCAGTTCAATAGCCAGGGTGCTGTCGTCTGCATAAAACCCGTATTGTCCGATCCCGGCAGTGACCCGCGCCACATTGGGTGGACAGCAGGCGCAGTCAAACCAGTTTTGGCGGCGCAACGCCTGGTGTTTGCGCTCCGGTACGGTATCGTTCAGTACACGCTCCGCCTCCAGTGGATTGGCGTAGTAGAAGTGGCAGCCGTCGGCGCTCATGGCTCCGGCAATTGTGTTCCACAGGGCAAGCTCCGTTACGGCGCCGTACTCGGCGTGCGGGTGGCAACGGTACAGCCGCTGCGCAAAGAATACCAGCCCGGCAGAGGCGCAGCTTTCCCCATACGCCAGGTCGTTCGGCAGATAATAGGCCGGGCCAAAAGCCTCGCCCACAGCCGTCTGGCCCAGCGCACCGGTCACATACAGTTTGGTGCGACACAGATCTTGCCACAGCGTTTCGCAGGCGGCTTGCAGCGCCCGGTTCCCGGTATGCTCTGCCACGGCGGCTGCCCCGGCATATAGGTACACGCCTCGCACCGCATGGCCCACGGCAGTTGTCTGTGCGGTCAGCGGGCAGTGGGCCTGGTTATAAATATAGTCGCTGCCGTCGGTGTCAACGCCTCGTTCCCTGTCAAAAAACAGCGGTTGGGTGCCTCGCGTGCGGATAAAAAAGTCGGCTGTTTGCAAATAGTCCGCCTTGCCGGTGACCTCATACAGTTGTACCAGTGCCAGCTCGGCCAGCGGGTGGCCGGGATAGCCGGGGCGCTTTCCTTTGCCAAAGGTGCGGCAAATGCAGTCCGCTGCTCGGCAAGCAATATCCAATAGGTCCCGCTCTCCCTGCATGGTCCACCGGGCACAGGCAGCTTGGGCCAGATGGCCGAAGCAGTACAGCTCATGGTAGTCCTTTAAGTTGGTAAATCGGTTTTGCAGGCCGTTGATGGAATACAGGGTGTCCAAATAGCCGTCCGTCTCTTGGGCGGCGGCAATGATCTCCACCGCTTCCCGGCTCTTTTCAGTTAGGTACGCTCGGTTGCCGTAGGGTATGGCATAGGCGGCGGCCTCCAGCCATTTGTACAGGTCGCTGTCCTGAAACACCCATCCCATAAAGGCCTTCTCTTGGCTGTTCTTGTCATCATAATACCATTTGTCCGTGGGGTAGGTGGGTCGGGGGCCACCGGCTTTTGCTGCGGCGATGGCATGAGCGGCCTTTTGAAAGTTGGCGATGCAGCTGCTCTTTGGCGCACCGGGCACCTGATCGTGCAGCACCTGCCATTGGTAGGGCAGTACGATGTCAGCTACTGTGCGGATCCGGGGCGCCCAAAAGGGGTCGGTTACGGTGATGTGTTTGGGGCTGATAGGTTCCATAAGCCTGCTCCTTGGGTAAAAAAAATAGGCCTGCTTTTGTACAGGCCTATTATAGCATATTTTGTTTTAAGCGGCAATGTGGCCGGCGTCCGCAGTGGTGGTGGAA
>OLOD01001565.1_pt1 | contig 13883 bp, 13 predicted proteins | sample 1671921 | NCBI WGS metagenome assembly OLOD01 (sample SAMEA3136626, study PRJEB25190) | human gut metagenome | biome: human gut; feature: human-associated habitat; material: faeces | place: Austria | collected 2013
TGTACTTGTACCGAGACAGGATACAGAGGTGCTGGTGGAAACAGCCCTGTCTATGATGAAGCCGGGATGCAGACTGTTGGATATGTGTACAGGTTCGGGGTGCATTGTGTTAAGCCTTGCAAAGCTGGGAACGGTGACATGGGGTATCGGCGCAGATATTTCCGAAGAAGCGTTGAAGGTTGCTGAGAGAAACAGAGAAAATCTGGGATTATCTCAGGTGAAGCTGGTACACAGTGATCTGTTTGAATCAGTGGAGGGCGTATTTGATATGATTGTATCCAATCCGCCTTACATCCCTACGGATGACATTGAAGATCTGATGCGTGAGGTCAAAGATCATGAACCGCATTTGGCATTGGACGGAAGTCGGGATGGACTCCATTTTTATAGAAAACTGGCAGAGGAATCGGGACGGTATCTTGTACCCGGCGGTTCACTGCTTTTTGAAATCGGTTATGATCAGGGGAAAGCTGTTTCACAGCTTCTTGATCAGGCAGGATTTAAAGATATACACGTGAAGAAAGATCTGGCCGGTCTGGACAGAGTCGTTTATGCAGTGAAAGCTGCAGAAGATGGAGGTAAGTAACAATGTTTGATAGATTAGATGATATTTTAATCCGATATCAGCAGATCATGGAAGAGTTAAATGATCCGGACGTTGTCAATGATCAGAAGCATTTCCGCAAGCTGATGAAGGAGCAGAGTGATCTGCAGCCCCTTGTAGAGAAGTATACAGAATATAAGAATACAAAGCAGACCATCGAAGACAGCCTGGAGATGCTTGAGGTGGAAGACGATGAAGAGATGAAGGAAATGCTTAAGGAAGAGCTTTCTGAAGCAAAGTCCAACATCGCAAAGATTGAACAGGAGCTGAAAGTCCTTCTGATCCCTAAGGATCCAATGGATGAGAAGAACGTTATCGTAGAGATCAGAGCCGGTGCAGGTGGTGATGAGGCAGCCCTTTTTGCTGCTGAACTTTTCCGTATGTATTCCAAGTATGCAGAATCCAAGCGCTGGAAGATCGAGATGATGGATGTCAGCGAGAATGGTATCGGCGGTTTCAAGGAGTGTGTTTTCATGGTCAGCGGCGATCATGTCTATTCACGTATGAAGTTTGAATCTGGTGTGCATCGTGTACAGCGAGTGCCTGAGACAGAGTCCGGCGGCCGTATCCATACCTCTACAGCAACGGTAGCAGTTATGCCGGAAGCAGAAGAAGTAGATGTTCAGATCGATATGAATGATTGCCGTATTGACGTAATGCGTGCATCTGGTAATGGTGGACAGTGTGTCAACACCACTGACTCCGCAGTACGTTTGACTCATATGCCGACTGGTATCGTTATCTACAGCCAGACAGAAAAATCACAGCTGCAGAACAAGGAAAAGGCGTTTCGCCTGTTACGCTCCAAGCTGTATGATTTAGAGCTGGAAAAACGCCAGAATTCCGAAGCAGAAGAACGCCGAAGCCAGATCGGTACCGGAGACCGCTCTGAGAAGATCCGCACCTATAACTTCCCACAGGGACGTGTTACTGATCATAGGATTAAATTGACTTTATACAAGATCGATTCTATTATGAACGGTGATATTCAGGAGCTGTTAGATAACCTGATCGCAGCAGATCAGGCTGCGAAACTGGCTAAAATGAATGAGAATTAAGATTCAGATACAGTATAAAGAAAGCTATTGCAAAGTGATGATGTAAGATCAGTTTGCAATAGCTTTTTTGGATATATGGTGTGAACACGCCATTTTATGGGAGTTTGAGGTGTTCGAGGATTGTGGGAATTGCATAGCAATGGAGCAATCCTGTTACATCATAATATAACATAATTATAATGTAACAGGAGGTATAGACTATGCCGCAGATCATTTCAATCAAAGATTAAAAAAATACATCTGAAATTTCTGACATGTGCCATAAAGCTGGAGAACCTTAACAGATAGTACTTGTTGCATATTTTTTATCAAAAAACAGTTGACAAGAAAGTTAGTTGATGCTAATCTATTAAACAGTTAGAAATGTTAGATTAGACTAACTACAAAAACAAGATAATCTACGCAGTTGTTCAGGTACATAAAACCAAAGAGACTGAGTAGACTATGTATAAAGCATGGATAAAAGGCATCGGAACAGGATATCCGTGATGCTTAAAAGAAGGAGGAGACTTATGGCAGATCAGAAAGCGCAGATCATCGGAGAACTTCAGAGAAAAGGAAAAAGGATCACAGGACAGAGAAAAATCCTTCTGGATGTTATATTAGAAGGAAAATGGTCCAGCTGTAAGGAAATCTACTACATGGCCTCCAAAAAGGATCCAACTATCGGCTTGGCGACTGTTTACAGAATGGTAGGCGTATTAGAGGAAATGGGATTTTTAAGCAGAGGATACAGATATTCTTATCCAGTGGAAAATAAGATCAGCTAAAGCTAGGATAGTTTACTTACAGAAACTGCCTCATGGCAGGCTCTTCTGTATGCATAGCAAAAACAGGCTGCACGTCATATAAAAATGTGCAGCCTGTTTTTGCTTTATCCACACAGAAAACGCGCCAGAAGGCGCGTTCTGTTATCTATACCAATACTCCCCTAAAAATCAAATTTACAGTTTCTGGCAAAACTCGATCCGCTCTTTGTTTGGTCCCTGGATGATAAAAAAGCGCACACCTCTTTCCCAGAAATCAAGAGCTTCAATGCCATTGCTCAACACCAGATGCTTCTGGTTTAAAGTAGCTGCGTAGGCTTTTTCAATATCCAGGCAGTTTAAGGCAATGTGGTTAATGGCTCCGTCACAGAGAGCCACAGGATCCTCATAAGTTTCAATCACCAGATTTCCCAACTACAAAAAAGCTACATGCTGGTTCTTTTCCGGGACACAAGTCCTTAAGATGACCTGGAATCCCAGATCCTCGTAAAAATGGATCGTATTTTCCAAATGATCTGTTGGGATTCCAACATGCTGGATCCCGTCACAATAAGCACCAGGAGTCATATGATATCATCCTTTCTTGTAAAGCTTAATCTGCCTGATTAAAGCTGTTTCAAAGCATTTTTAACATCGGTTTTTAAAGCCTCAGCCCATTTGGCCCATGTAAGAACCTCTTTTTGTACCCGTACAGACCGGCTGGAAAAAGAACTTTTCAGGATGCAGTCAGCTAAAAGAGCAGAGGAAGCTTTATAGTCATCTTTCTCAGAATACTCTAAAGAAAGGGCCATATTGTGCTCTTTGGCTGTTTGGATCAGCATTTTCAGATCCTTATCCGTGCCATTCAATGTGCGAAGATCAGTGGTTCCAAATGCATTATCCAGCTGCTTATCCAGTTCTGGGTCAAAAGTCTCATCTGTAAGAGAACCGCAGCTGTAAGACGCTGCCATATGGTACTGTCCGGGAACAGAAAGAGCTGCGTTTAAGGCTGCATAGCCCCCTTCCTTTACACCGGCGATCATCTGGAAGCCCAGGTCAGCTGGGAAATAGTCGGCAACCATTTCCGGAAGTTCTTTTGTAAGCATCTGGAAATAAGTAAATCCATGGATCATATCAAGCCCGTAGCTTAATTTCAGATCCGGCATCACAATGATAATGCCCAGTTCATCTGCCAGATCCTCTACAGCTGTATGGCGTTGCCATGCTGTGTGGTCGCAGCCTGCTGGGGGAAGCAGCCATAAAACAGGATAAGAGCTTTTTTCATTGTTTTCCACAGGAACAATAGCTGTCAGGGAATTGCATTCCGTAAGGGCAGCTGAATAAAAGTGGTCCAGTATGAGAGCCATGTTAGTTTCCTCCTTTCAACGCAAGAGTGTCAAGGAAATGTTGGATCCATTCATCCCAGAAGACCCACTCATGGACACCGGGACCTTCGTGGTATTCATACTCATATGGATTACCGGGAATGTTTTCAAAGGTTTTTTTGATCTCCATGGCAACAGGATATCGGACATCTTCTGTACCCATAGCGTGGTATATTTTTGGCAGTATAGTATGCTCCTTCGCAGTATCCTGGATCAGCTTTAAAATGTCATATTCTGTTCCTGCAAGGGAATCAGAATCAGAGGTGCCGTAAATGTCCTCATTGCATTTTTTAAACATATAGTCACTGCCACTTTTATTTCTCCAAAGGTGCTCTAGCGGAGCAACTCCGCCAGTAGAAAGCATGCAGATCCGGCCATATTTGTCCGGATTGTTCAGGCCTACCCACATAGCGCCGCCGCCGCCCATGGACAGTCCGGCAATGTAGTTATCTTCCCGTTTCCGGCTCATTTTCGGGAATAATTTTGTACAAAATTCCGGCAGTTCCTTTGAAATATAGTCATAATAGCGGGGACCATGCTTCATATTGATATAACGGCTGTAGCTAACCTCCGGCATAATGACCATCAGACCTAAAGGAGCTGCGTAGCGTTCGATAGAAGTACGGCGCATCCAGATAGTATAATCATCACTGCGTCCGTGCAACAGCCACAGAACCGGGAAGCTGTCTTCCTGCTCGCTTCCGGCAAGACCGATGCCCTGCATTTTCTGGGGCATGATCACGCCGATCTTAGTGTCCATATTCAGGACCTTTGAGTGGAAATTCACATGTAATAAAGCCAATGTATATACCTCCTAACCTTTGACAGCACCTTCCATCATGCCGGAGACGATCTGTTTCTGGAACAGGCAGTAAACGATAAAGATCGGCAGGATAGAAAGAAGCATAACAGCAAATACAATAGTGAAATTGGTAGAGTTTTCTGTACGGAATGAATACTGGTACAGAGTCAGTGTACGGTTTAAGTTAGACTGGTTTAATACAAGGGATGGCATAAAATAGTCATTCCAGATCCACAGGGAGTTTTTGATAACAACTGTGGAGATGATAGGTTTCATAATAGGGCGCACGATCTTATAAAACACCTGGTTTGTAGTAGCACCGTCAATATAGGCAGCTTCTTCCAGATCAGTAGGCATGGAAGCCAGATAGCCTACTAAGAGGAAGATACCTTCGCAGGTGGAGTTTGCAATGTAGAAAAGGATGGCGCCAGTCCTGTTAAGAAGACCGATATTGCTCATTAACTTTACCATGGGAAGCATTTTTACCTGGAAAGGGATAAAAATACCGGCTACCATGAAAAAGTAAAGAAAGCTGTAAAAACGGGATGTAAATCTTCTGCGGGAAATGGCATAAGCACACATGGGAAGGAAAAATACCATGGCAACAATGGCAACACCAGTGATGATCGCAGAGTTTTTCAGTGCGATGAAATAATCCGGTCTCTGGAGTACATAAGCAAAATTGTCAAAAACAATATGCCTTGGAAGACCGAAGAAATTGCTGAAGATGTCGCTCATATCCTTTAAAGAAGAAACTACGGTAAGATAAAATGGGAAAAATACAAGGAGAGCGCCCAGAGTCAGCACTGCATAGATCAGAGCATGTAAGATTTTTCTTTTTTTCATGGGATACCTCCTGTTTTAATCGTAGATCTTCTTTTTGTCAGTAAATCGGATCTGGGTAATGGAAATAACTGCAATGATAACGGCAACGATCATAGCCTGGGAAATGGCATATCCAAACTTCATGTCCTCAAAGCCGATACGGTAAATGGAAAGAGTGATACTTTCTGTTGCGCCTGCCGGTCCGCCGGAGGTCATTGCCATAATGTAATCATAGATCATAAGTCCTTCTTTCAGGACAAGGACAAAAATAATACTTAAAATAGGCAGAATGTAGCGAAGCGTGATGTAGTAAAAGCGCTGACGGCCATTTGCACCATCTACAATGGCTGCTTCAATGATCTCACCTGGAATGGTCTGTAAAGCAGAAATGACTAAAACTGTTGGAATTGCAACACTTTTCCATATATTTGTGATCAGGATGCCGTAAATAGCAGTGCTTCTGCCGGATAAAATGTTTTTCTGTAATGCTTCAATCCCAAGGGAAGTTCCGAGACTGGGGATTCCCTGAAAGAAAATATAGTTGAAGATCAGTCCAATGGTCAGCATACTGACACAGGCCGGGAAAAAATAAATTGCTCTGAAGCAGTTCTGGCCACGGATTTTTGTGTTCATTAACAGTGCAAGTACAACAGACAGCAGCATTACGCAGATGATCAGCATTGCGGCATATCGTATATTAAATAGTACGGCTTTCCGGAAACGATTGTCGGATAAAATTTTAATATAGTTTTTCAAGCCTACAAATTTATAGTTCTTACCGATGCCGTTCCAGTTGGTAAAGCTGTAATACAGCCCAAGGACAATTGGAACAATAGAGAGAAAAGAATACATGATCAGGTTCGGTAGTACATATAAAAAGTGTGTGATATTGCGATCACGGTTTTTCGTTGATTTCATAATGCTGCCTCCGTTTTTTGGGAATGTATTCCTGGAATCACAGAAAAATCCCAGGAATACATAAGAATTGAAAAATTAGGATTCAGATTCAGCAGGAGTATAGTATTCTTCTACTAAAGACTGGAATTCGTCTAAGAAGGTATCTACATCCTTATCTAAGATCAGGGCCTGTACAGATACAACCAGGCTGTTTCTTAAATCCTGTGTCCAAATACTTGCTAAAGAAGGAGCAAATCTGCCTTCGTCAATGTAGTCGTTGATCTCTTTAAGCTGTGGAACGTTGTATTCGACACCCTGGATCAGAGTTGGGTTTTTGTCACCGTCACTGAATTCCTGTGCAATATCTTCACGTACAAGAAAATCAAGGAAGCGGATGCATGCATCCTGCTGTTCTGGTGTGCAGTCAGCAGAAATAGAATAAGCAGTATCAACAGTACCACAGGTCCAGAAATCATCAGTTGTAATAGCAGGAATAGCGGTACAGTTGAAATTCAAATCCGGATTCATGGTCTCGAAAGTAGTTACTGCCCAGGAACCATCAATGTACATAGCAGATTTTCCGCTGGTAAATTCTTCATATGCAGGTTCGTCATCATATCCAAGAGAATCAGGATTTCCGTATTCACGCAGCTTCAATATGGTTTCTGCATATTTGCGGATGTTAGGATCATCTTTAATGTTGTAGCTGCCATTGATCTGTTCATCACACTTGCTATAGAAGTCATGGTCCACGCAGCCAATGAGCATACGGTCAAACTGCTGGTTGATGCGGACTGCTTTCTTGTCCGGGAAGGAGAATGGCTGGATACCGGCTTCAACTAACTTGTCGCATACACCCCACATTTCATCCATGGTCTTTGGAATGGTAAGTCCCAGTTCATTAAAAATATCTACGTTGTAGTACAGACCAAAGGAATTGGTGGTCAGTGGAAGGGAGTACTGTTTTCCATTCACTTCGCAGCGTTCCAGAACGGAAGGAGTTACACGTTTCATAAAGTCCTGATCCGTCAGATCCATGAAAAGACCTTCCCGGAACATATCTTTATAGGATGCATTCCATGGGAATACAGATACTAACTGAGGAATATTTCCTGCTGCTACACGGGAGATCAGTGTAGTTGTGGTGGATTCAGCCAGAGTAACGTTTACCTGTATATCCGGGTTTTCTTCCATGAATTTGTTTACCAGAGTGTTGTAAAGCTCTACGTTTTCTGGTTTCTGATGGAACAACTCAATGGCTACTTTGCCTCCGGAAGCAGCATCTGTGCTGGCAGCTTCGGCAGCGGTGGTCTGGTCTGCACTGGAAGCAGGAGCATCAGCGGTTTTTCCTCCTGAGCAACCGGTCAGTGCAGCTGTTAAAAGAGTGGCTCCGATCATACATGCTGTAAATCTTTTTTTCATAATGTTTCCCCTTTCATATATGTTTCTTGTACAGTCTTAACTTGTAGCCAAAGTATAGGCTTTTTCAGGAAAATTATAAATACCATATTCAAATTTTACTTGCCATTTTCAAAGATTGTTGTATATTTTTATATAAAGAGGTGCGATAGATATATGAAAAAATGGCAGAAAGTGAAAAAATATATAGCGAATTGGAAAGATATAAAGAAAAATATGACAAAAACAGATTCAATTAAAAAATGGCTAATCCTTCTGGCAGGCCTGCAGATATTCCTTACCATGGCATTTTTATGTTATCTTGTAACTGTAAGTGCCTACCAGAATTATAATATGGCTACCCACCGGTATTTCCAGATAGGAGAGCAGCTGTTAGACCGGGTGGAGATATCTGTAAAAGAACTGGAACAGGCCACCTTTTTCCCGGCCCAGTTATATGCCCAGAATAATGACCCCTATTTGTGCAGTACGTTAAGGGAAGGCCCCATCCTTAAAAATTTTCGTTTTTATTCGTATTTTAATACTCAGGCCCAGAATCGTTTTACAACAGAATCTACCAGCTTTATTGCTCTTTATGATCTTGAAGGAAACGGCGTATACACTTCAAAAGGGGCAAATTACGGCATTAGCTTTCTGGATAAGGAAAAGGCAGAATGGTATAAAAAAATTTCTGCTTATAAAACAGGTACGCCCCTTCTCATAGCTGCGCAGGAATTTAGAGGATCGGGTATGAATATGCGTGACGGCGGTTCATTATGCATTGGCAGAGGCATTCTGGATCTGAATACGATCAAGATCGTAGGCTATTGCGTGGCAGGAATAGATACTTCTTATCTGGAAAATTATTTTGAGCAGAACCGTCAGGCACCGAATCAGAGATTTGCGGTATATAAAGACGGGAAGCTTTTGTATGGAAATATAGAACAGGAAGAAAGCTATCAGGGATTTGTAAAAGAAAATCTGAAAAAAACAGAACGAAAAGAAAATTACCAGAGCAGAAAATTAAAGCACAGTGATAAAAACTCCTGTGTATACAATGTGATCGGCCACGCTAATGGCTACACTCTGGTATTACAGACTCCTTTGTCTGACATTTTTGGAAATATGGGAAGGATCCAGATGTTAAATATCATTCCCATAGGTATGATCTTAGGTGGGATCATATTTCTGATCTTTCAGATGGTAGGCCGGATCTTAAAGGCATTAAACCGTCTGATCGAAGCCTGTAATCATTTTGAACTGGGTCACATAAATAAAGTTTCAAAAGAAGGACTTCCAGAGGAATTTCAGACTCTGGTATCCTCTTTTAATAAAATGTCAAAACGTATTGATCTGCTGATCCATGAGGTATTTGTAAAGCAACAGGAAAAACAGGAAACAGAACTGCAGCTTTTAAGGACCCAGATCAATCCCCATTATCTGTATAATACTCTGGAGATCATGCACATGAAGGCTTATATGTGCCAGGATTATGAAACAGCTACCATGGCAGAACTGTTAGGGCAGAATCTCCAGTATGGCCTTCGGAATACCACAAAAGAAGTGCCTTTGGAAGAAGAAATCCATCAGTTAAATATCTACCGGGCTATTCTTGCATATCAGTACAATGAACGGATCCAGTTTAACATCTGCATTGACAGGGAGCTGTATTCCTGCCATGTTTTAAAGCTGGTATTCCAGCCTATTGTGGAAAATGCAGTGATCCATGGTATTACAGACAGTCATCAGATCCTGCATATTGATATTTTGGGATATAGAGACGAGGACCGCCTATATATCCAGGTTTCCGATGATGGATGTGGTATGAGTGAAGAACAGTTAGAGATGCTGCGCCATGATATAGACAGTCCTTCCAGCAACAGCATCGGACTTCGTAATGTATGCAGGCGGATCAGCTTAAACTATGGTCCGGAGTATAAGGTATCCATTGAAAGTGCTGAAGGAATGGGAACTATGATCATGCTTTGTTTTCCATGGAAAGATAACATGAGTGATGATATGGAAGAAGAGCCGACGAAGAAGGAGGAACAGGATGTACCGGATCCTATTAGTAGATGATGACCAGAATATTGTAGATGGTCTTGGGAGTATTATAAAGCAAAATTTTGAAAATATCTTTGTTATATCCAGTGCCTGCGATGGAAGTGATGCTTTAAACCGTCTTACAGAAGATTACTATCATGTGATCATTTCGGATATCCGTATGCCAAAGCTGGATGGCATCAGTCTTCTGGAGCTGATCAGCAAAAACCAGATTCCCAGTGTGGTGATCATGCTCAGTGGCTATGATGATTATACCTATATCCGTAATGCCCTGAGGCTGGGGGCTTATGATTATCTGTTAAAGCCTGTGAATATACAGAATTTTGTGTCCATGCTCAGATTGCTGATCCCGCGGTTAAAAGACAGTTCCGTAAAGCTGCAGGCAGAAGAGGTAAGCTGTGTGCGTCCGGAAACACAGGGGGATTATTTTGATATTCCGGCCAAAAAACCTTATTATACAAAAGAAGATCTGGAAAAAGAAATGGAACATCTTTCAGCCAATGTCATTAAGTTAACATTGTATAATAGTTGACTCAAAAATAAAATGGTAGGAGAGTTTTGTACTTTCCTGCCATTTTGCATTTTTAAGCATGCTAATTAGACAGATTTGCATCTGTCTAAAAAATGATTCCATTTTTGTAAATTTATGCTACTCTATATAGGAAACCATGAAAGACTTTGATCGTAAGATTTCTTTTACGATGTCTATCATTCCTTACAGGAATGATATGTCTTGCTATAATGGTTTCTAAATTGGGTGATGTGGCTTTTCCTCTATAGAATAATCTGCACATGTGAGCTGCAATCGAAAAATTGGCTTTATATGTATATTTTCTTTGCTTCTTTTCAATGACTATGTGCGAGGTAATCATTTCTGCAAAGTTATACATAATTAGATGTGCGTATATTTCTTGATGGATACACATCACCTTTTTGGAATGAAAATCTAACATTCCTACAGTATATTTTAAATCTCTAAAAGATGTTTCAATCCCCCATCGTGATGCATACAATTCTCTTAGTTTTTCAGGTGGGTATACATCCTTATCTAAATTTGTAAGTACTGTTTCATAGAGTTCATCTGTCACCTTGAAGCGAACAATTCTGAAATTAAGTTCGTAAAAAACTGCTGGATCATTTTTCTTTGATTTCAGAGGAAGATACTCAAAGGAAGTAGTACTTGGTACGAATTTATAGTAATTTTTTCTTTTGAATAATTCTTTCGTTTCTTTTGTCTGTTTTCGTGTTAATTGCAAGTTTATTTTTTCGTCAAATTCATCACTATCAGGTAAGTCCAAGCCTTGCTTTATTCCATTTTTCCCATCCTTGATTCGTATTAAAAAATACCATCCTTTTTCTTGGATATGTGCCATGTTGTTATATGACTCATAACCTCTATCAGCAACAACAAGTGCCTTTGAAATATCTGATCTATCAACCATTTCCTGAAGTGCGGAATGTTCATTCCAATTCAAGCGACCTTGAATGACGGCATCTGTATAAATATGATGTTCTAAATCATACAAAGCATTTAAATGTAAGAGATTATACGGTTTTTGTCCATTACTTCCTGGATGATAGGAAGTGGAATCGCCAGGATTCGTAGCTATTTGAACATCTGAGCCATCAACTGCAAGGATACGAAGCGTATCAGATTTTTTAGTAGTGATTTTTGAGGTGAAACTTTCAAAAATAGTTTTAAATGCATCTGGTTTAATTTTACTTCGTTGCTGTACAAAGGCAGATGCTGAAGGCATTTCAGGTGATGAATCAAACATATCGATTATTTCATTTGTTAAGCTTTTACTTTCCATCCCTATAATGCCTCGTATAACTGTCTCAAATGATAGTTTGCGTTTTCTAACGAAGCACTTACCAGGATTAAGACAGAATTCATCTGCTCTATCTGAAACTTTTTTAATTTCAGATAATAAAATTTGTTTTACCTGTTTGGGTTTCATATGTGACCTCCTTGTAATCAAGATTTACTTAATTACAAGGGCCGCTCTCGCAACTTCTAAATATAATCAGTAGCGAGAGCGGCCACACATTTTTGTGTTCCTGTCAAGCTTTTGATAAAAAAAGACCCCAGTATTATTTTCTAATACTGAGATCTTGATTTGTCATATTAACTTAATGACATTGGTCAATCGGCCTGCTCTTTTTTTCAGTTACAGTTGAACTGTAACTTTTGTCAAAATTTTGCCTGTACCAGCACATCCCCTTCATATACCACAGTATTTCCCGTAGGTATCACCGTTTCATTTCCTCTCCTTACCATAACGATCAGCGTTCCAGCCTGCATGGAAATACGGCTTAAAGCTTTTCCGCTCCATTTATGATTTTTATCCACAGTGATCTCTCTGAGAGTCATATTTTTCCGGTCTTCAAACTCCTCTGCTGCCGCGATCATCAGATCACCGGCTTTCAGACAGGTATCCCCATTGGGAACCAGCACTTCTTTTCCACGGATCAGCAGTACCACCAGAAGCTTAGGGGGCAATGTGATCTCCTTTAGACATTTTCCCACATAAGGATGCTGTCCATAGAGATGAAATTTTACGAAGCTGATACTTTCTTCCTCCTGATAATCATTAAAAGTACGGCGCACATCTGCATTTTCATCAATCATCTGAAATTTTGCCGATATCCATGGAAGCAGCGTTCCCTGAATGGAAATAGACAACAATACAATACAAAATACCAGATTAAAAAGATTATATCCAAGATGGACCTGGCGCAGGACTACATAGATAGCAAATACAATGGAGGCAACGCCACGCAGCCCGGCCCATGATACCAGACCGATCTGGCCTTTTGAGGATCTGAAACCAGCTAAAAGCGCTGCCACAGACACCGGACGGCCTACAAAAGTAAGAAAGATCATGATCACCAGAGAGGGAAGTATCACCTGAGGCAGCTCACTGGGAGTTACCAGAAGTCCCAGCAGGAAAAAGATCATCATCTGGGCCACACCTGTGAGTACATCAAAAAACAGCACCATATCCCGTTTATGGGGGAGATAGGAATTTCCCAGGATAATACCGCACAGATACACACTTAAATATCCGTTGCCACCGATCATGGAAGGCACCGTATAGGCCAGTATGGCTGCTGCAAATACCAGTATGGTCTTTCCCTGGGCAATGTCAAAATCCACCTGGTTTAAAACAACTGCTGTGGATTTTCCAAACAGCACACCGCAGCCAATACCGAAAAACACCTGAAAAAACAGCATGGATCCTATATTTACAGACTGTCCCGTAAGAACTGCTGTGAGGATCACTGTCAGCATATAAGAGACCGGGTCATTGGAACCAGACTCCATTTCCAGCAAGGAGGCTGTATTTTCCTTCAGGTTCAGGTTTTTGGAACGAAGGATGTTAAATACAGATGCCGCATCTGTAGAGCCGATCACTGATGCCACCAGAAAACTTTCAAGCAGAGGAAGTTTTAACACCAGATGGATAAAAATTCCCGTGATCCCGGCTGTTAGAAGAACTCCTGCACTGGAAAGCAGTACCGCTCTTGATACAACTGGCTTTGCCTCTTTGATATTAGTTCCAAAACCACCATAAAACATAATAAAGATCAGGCTGACAGAACAGATCAGCTCGCTGAACTGGTAATCATCAAAAGAAATCTTAAAAATCCCATCTACACCAAAACACATTCCCAAAAGAATAAATGCAAGCAGGGATGGGACTCCCATTTTGTCGATCAGGCGGCCTGACAGGATGCAGATCACGATCACAATTCCTGTAAGCAGTAAAATCTGGTTCATAGCTTTCCCCTTTCTCCCGGATGTACTAGTACATCATTTTCGAAATACTAATACATTATGAAAGGTATTATATCTGTGAAGAAAACATTCCGTCAAATCAATTGCCTGGTATTTTCTGCATTTTAACAGTATCTTTATGCAGCTGTCCGGCGAATACTGATCCAGCTTTTAAAAACCTTCTGCAAATGATCCCTATATCCCGCCCGTTCTACTGCTTCTGCAGCCGTAACAGGAAGCTCTCCCAGCTTTTCCCCGTTAAAATAATAGGCGATCAACAACTTCGACACCAGCTATAACGTGATGTTCTCAACCTATGCCGT
>OLOD01001570.1_pt1 | contig 13861 bp, 19 predicted proteins | sample 1671921 | NCBI WGS metagenome assembly OLOD01 (sample SAMEA3136626, study PRJEB25190) | human gut metagenome | biome: human gut; feature: human-associated habitat; material: faeces | place: Austria | collected 2013
AGCAATACATAAACTAAATTCATTATTGCATTTATTGTTACTATTTTTGATAATGCTTCTGCTATTGTAAACATTACAAATATAAATGCTAATGCTATAATCCAGAATATAATTCCTCTTATTATGTTTTTCATTTGTTTTTCCTCCTATTCTTTTATTATTTCTCTTGCAATTTCTTTTAAGATTTCTTTTTTGTCTTCTTCATTTAAGCCTAGTTCATACAACAGTACCGCTCTTTTATCTGCTATTAATTTACTTCCTGTATTTTTTATTCTTGGGAAACCTCTTGCATGAAATATAGCGTCTGCTGTTGCTCTTCCACATTTTCTCCATTCCATATAATCTGTAACTCCTATTGTGTCTGGAAGAGTTTGAAATGTAATTTCTTTTCCCATCTTCTCATCTCCTTTACTTTTTGATTTCCACCTGATATAATTCTGTCGAAAGGTGGTGAATACAGTGGATTTTAATGAAATATTAAATGCTACTATTTCTGGCTTAATATGTTCTATTATTGTTGCAATATCAACTATCTTGTTTAATTTTTTCAAAAAATCATATACACAAGATTCAACATTGTTTTGGTACAATATTTCTTTCTATTTCGATATCTTTGCAATAGTTTGTAATGCTATTAATTTTAGATTGGATAAGTGTTCATTATTTCCTTTCTCTCTTGGTGATAGCACTAACTTAATTTTCTTTATTGCTCTTGTTATTTGTCTTATAGGCACCTTTATTCAATATAGCAATATTAAGAAATACATTAAGCAAACAAATTAAGCATAATATTATTGAAATTTGTATTTTATGTTCATGCAATATTAAAAGTATTGTTTGAACATTTTTTAATATTGGCATCCTCTCATCTCCTCTCTTCTTTGTACCTTGTCGCATTTATTTTTGCACAATATTTTGTGCTTTATCTTCAAAAAAAATAGTTGCTACCTTTTCATTTAATGCTCCTGCAATTTTTATCATTGTGTCATATGTAACATTAGTATTTGAACCTGTTTCCAAAGATGATATTGTATTCCTTGATACATCTGATTTTTCTGAAAGCTCCTCTTGTGTAAGACCAGCTAGTTCTCTGTATTGTTTAACTTTATTTTTCAAATTTTACACCTCCTTGTTTTGCACAATATTTTGTGCTTTGTGTATATTATATACTTTTATTTTTCTTTGTCAAGTATTTTGTGCAAATTTTTTAAAATTTTTTCAATTCTATTGATTTTTTGCACATTCTATTGTACAATATATCTGAAAGGTGATAAATATGTATATAGGTGAAATTATAAAAAATTATAGAACAAAAAACAATTTATCTCAAAGAGCTTTTGCAGCAAGAACTTCTTTAAGTCCATCTTATATAAATACTCTTGAGAAAATTTATAATCCCAAGACAGGCAAACCCTATTCTGTAACAACAGATGTTGCAATGGAACTTTCTAAAGCAATGTTTATAAATATAGAAGATTTGCTAAATATGTTAGATAAAACTCAGGAATTTATAGTAAATAATAATAAACTTGATAACTTTGGTAATCCTGTTGTTTCTATTCCGATATTAGGCACAGTTAAAGCGGGATACGATTACTTAGCACAAGAAAACTGGATTGGTACTGTTGATGTTGAAACTTCTTTGGTTGGAAACGGCAAAGATTATTTTGCATTAAAGGTACATGGTAACTCAATGTCCCCTGCTCTTATCGAAGATGATATAGTTATAATAAAGAAACAAAATGATTTCGAAAACGGAGATATAGTTGTTGCAATTATAAATGGAGATGAAGCTACAATTAAAAAAGGTAAAAAGAGTGATAGCAGTATTTTATTACAACCACTTAACCCTAGCTATGAGCCATTAATCTTTACTTATGATGAAATGAAAACTATACCCGTTGAAATTGTCGGTATAGTAAAACAATTAAAAAGAGAATTTTAGATATAACATCTATCTAAATAAAGAACAGAAAATGATAAGGATGATAAATAAATGAAAGAAAATGAACTAAAAAATAATAAAGCAACTCAAATAATTAATGAAGAAGATGAACAATATCTTTATGCAGAAACACATAAAAAGAACTCTATCAATAAATTAGATTCTCTTTTATCATATTATATAGAGCAGGAAGATTATAAAAAAGTTCACTTACTATCTTTTTGGTTTGAAGATTTTGCAATGTACAATTTAAGCGAAAAAACTTTTGAACCCAAACTTTTAAAAAAATATAAAAGAGGAAGCATTATTAAAGCAAATTTAGGATTTAATATTGGAAATGAAGAAGGTGGACTACACTATTGTATAGTTCTGGATAAAAACAATGCTATCTTATCTGGAACTCTTACTGTTGTTCCTCTAACATCTGTAAAAGAAAATAAGAAGTACAATGAACTTGCTACTGTAAATTTAGGCAATGAAATATATTTAAATTTAACCAAAATCTGTGATACTATGACTGCAAATTTATCTGAAAAATATAAAGATATATGGAAATTACCAACAGAAAAAGTTGAGCAATTCAATAATGATTTTAAATATATAAAAAAAGTAGAAAAAGAAATTTCCAAGATGAAAAAAGGTAGTGTTGCATTGGTCTCACAAATCACAACAATTAGCAAACAAAGAATTTATGACCCCAAAACAAATTCAGATGTTTTATCCAAACTTAAGGTTTCAGGTAATACATTAGATTTAATTGACAATAAATTAAAAGAACTTTTCTTAAAATAATAAGAATAATATTTGACATTGAGCATACAATATAGTATAATAAAGTTAGTTATAACTCAGCAGTATAGTATTATTTCTTTCAGAAATAATATTGATACCTGCATTATAGAAGACTTTATAAAGTAGCTCATTGCAGCTACTTTTATTTTTTTATAAAAAGTACAAAATTGATACTTTTGAAATTAAATCAAACAAATAAAAAAGAGAAATATGCTACACATCGCGACAAGGTACATATTTCTCACACATAAACACTATTGAAAGTATTTACTTTATTATTATATATGATAAAGCCTTTATTTTCAATAGTAAAATTAAAATTTATTAAAGAAAATGGAGGTATTTTTATTATGTCAAAACGTGGCAATGGAGAAGGCACTATATACTTCTCTGAAAAATTAAATAAATGGGTTGGTCAATTTACTGCTGGAAGAAAAAACGATGGTAAATTAAATAGGAAATCTGTATATGGAAATACTCGTAAAGAAGTAAAAGAAAAAATTACAAAGGCATTAGCAGATGTACAAACCAAAACATTTGTAAATAAAACAAATATTACAATCTCTCAATTAGGTCAATCATTAATTGAGAATAAATTTAATGCTAACAGAATATCTGAATCCACTTATGGAAGGTCTTTAGGTACTTTTAAATTAATTCAAAATAGTAACCTTAGCACTATTCCTATTCAAAAAGTAGAACCCTTTCAATTACAAAATTTTATGAATGAGCAAACTTCATATGCAAACTCTTACATTGATAAAATTTATGAAATGTTAGGCAGTATTTTTAAAGAAGCAATCAACAGGGATATTATTATAAAAAATCCTCTTAATAATGTTTTAAAACCAAAATCTGAAAAATCAGATAAAAAAATTGAAGCATTTTCAATTGATGAACAAAAAGCTTTTATTTTAGCTTTAAATAACGAACAATATAAAAATATATTCCTTATCGCCCTACACTCTGGTATGAGAATTGGTGAAATCCTAGCACTAACTCCTAATGATATAGATTTAGAGAATAAACTTATTCATATTACAAAAACATTAACTAAAGATCAGCATGGAAAAGTAAAAATTGGAAAGACAACAAAAACTTACACTTCCAATCGTGATATTCCTATTACAAGCCTTTTACAGAGAGTTTTGAATGACAGTATAGCTAATTATATTCAAAACGAAAATAATCTCTTATTTTGTCATTTAAACGGTTCTATTATCTCCCCTAGTACTATTAACACCCAATTCAAAAAAATATGTAAAAATGCTAATATTAAAGTTGTAATTACACAAAAAAAGAAAAATAAAAAAGACAAAAATGGCAATTATATATATGTCAATTTAAAAACTAGCACAGCTAATACTCATATGCTTAGACATACTTACGCAACACGTTGCATTGAAGCTGGTATTCCTGCCGAAGTACTTCAAAGATTGTTAGGACATAAAAACATTTCAGTTACTATTAACACTTATACTACTATCTTCAATAAATTTAAAGAAAATGCATTAGAAAATTACATTAATTACATTAAAAATATCTAGTTGCATTAAAATTGCATTATAAAAACCGTAGAATTGTTGATATTTCAACGTTTCTACGGTTTTTAATATGGTGGACAGGGAAGGATTCGAACCTTCGTACTCGTATGAGAACAGATTTCTTACTACTATAGTTTTCACTACCCTATATGGTTTGTAGTCTGGACTTTCTCTTCATCTTTTCAGATGCCAGGTGTAAAGTCTCTACACTCGAAATTTTTTTCTAGCTCGGGATTATCATCAGCACTTTTGCCTGTTAAGACTTCCCCGACTTAGCCTAGTTTTCATCATACAATCTCTTGTATGAGCTGCAAATTCTGCTTTTTCAAGCAAAGCATACAGTCTGCCGCCTTTAGCCACTCGGCCACCTGTCCAAATTTTTTATTACCTATGTAATAAAAAAATGGTGCTCCCACTAGGACTTGAACCTAGGACCTACCGGTTATGAGCCGGTTGCTCTAACCAACTGAGCTATAGGAGCATTTTCGTTATTCTTTTATTGCCTAACGCATGTCTAAGTATAAACCATTTATCTTTAATTGTCAATACTTTTTCAAAATTTTTTCAAAAATTTTTTTCAGATTCATCACACCCCTGTATTTCTGTCATATTATGTAATATACAATCAAAAAAAGGAGGATTAATATGTTTACGCGTAGATACAAGAAATGCCGTTGCATAAATAATACTGCATGTTGCAATACAGCTAATAACATGCTTGAAGACAAATGTAATGATGTTTGTCCTTGTAATTATGAAATGAATGTTGCGGACGAATGTGAATGTGGATTTGATGAGGAGTATGAAATGAATGTATTCCCTGAAAATCCTATGTTAGCTCAAAGTTATGTTCCTTGGCAATACATGGATAAAACTTTTAAACCTTGTATAGGCTTAGAAATGGGAACAATCTTTCCAGAATTGGTAAGTCCTTATATGCCTTGCCAATCTATGAGAGTTAATGAATTCTTAGAAGCAACAAATGCTATTGGAGAGGGGTGTAATAAATAATGATAATTGATACAAATAGAAATTGCAATTGCATGTGCAATATGAATTCTATGAACATGTCTTCTAATGATGACTGCAGACCAACTAGAGAAGAAATGTTGCAAAATATCAAATGTTTAAATTTTGCTATAATTGAATTAGGTCTTTATTTAGACACTCATACTGATGATGAAAGAGCTCTTTGCTTACACAGAAAATATTGCAAAGAGTATCGAGAATTAACTGACAAATATCAAAAAGTTTATGGACCTTTAACAATCCAGTTCCCTTGCAATAAATGGAGATGGCTTGAAGAACCATGGCCTTGGGAAGGAGGAATTGTTTAAATGTGGACTTATAATAAAGTTTTAGAATATCCAATTAATATTAAATGTTCAGACCCTCGTCTTGCAAAAGTTATTATTAGCCAATATGGAGGTCCAGACGGCGAACTTGCCGCTTCACTTAGATATTTATCTCAAAGATTTGGTATGCCTGACCAAAAGACTAAAGCTATTTTAAATGATATTGGTACAGAAGAACTAGCTCACTTAGAAATGGTTGGCTCAATTGTTTATCAATTAACAAAAAATGCCTCAATAGAAGAAATTGAAGCAGCAGGTTTAGGTGCATATTATACAGACCATGGAGTGGGTTTGGAATATATCCAAATAAGAATTTAAATAAATAATTGATTAAAAAAATCAAATAGTTCTTTTTCATGAACTTTAAAAAATAAATTAGAATTTTGCCTTCCGCAAAATATGTAACGTATAAAAATTGTTTTATCTTTTTCAGAAATATAATAAATAATTCTATATTTTTCACAGATAAGTTCTCGAAAATGTTTGTCCGAAAATTCGGGGACATATCTACCAATATAAGGCGAATTTTGTAAATTATAAATTGCATCATATATTTGATTAATTATTCTACTTGCATAATTAGAAGAAATATTATATGAATAGTCATATATATCCGTAATTGCAGACTTTGCATCATTCGATATTATTATTTGCATATTTCGCCTCCAATTCATTAATGTGTTGTCTTAATTCTTCCAATGTACAAACTCTACCATTTTTAATATCATCTTCACTTTCTTGAAGTTTGGCAAAGAAAAATAAATCATAAATAATATCATATAGAGTATTTTCTTGTACATTTACTTGATTTAAAGTTTTTTTCATAAAATCCATTAATATAACCTCCTTTTAATTTGAATTTTTATCTTCAAGCATTTCTTTTAGAGTTTGATAATTAAAATGCTTATCAGTTCCAGGAATAATAGTTGTTTCATCTTCGCCATACCTTTTAATATATTCCATCATAAGTTTAAATACCATTTCGGTTGGTTTTAATCCATCAAAATAATCATCAGGTACTGAATTAACAATATCTATCATTCTTTGTTTTACATCTGGCATGTTTGTCAACTCCTTTCTTAAGATTTATAAATAGTATATCATAAATTTAAAATAATTACTACGATTTCAATGTGAAGAATTTGTAAAATTTATACAATGTACTAAAAATTCCAATGAATAATTACATCTTGTGATTTTGTTTTTTTGTTTTTTTCTCCAATTTCAATATAATCTATAAAACTATTAACAATGTCATAATTAAGTTCTTTAAAGTTTTTAAAGTGATTAATTATCTTTTCTTTTTGTTCTTTTATAAATTTACTGTTTAACTCTTTTTCCTTTAAATTAGATAAATCATTTTCAAGTTTTGTTAGTTCTTTTTGTTTTGCTGATTTATCAGATAGGAAAGATGAGTTTAGATCTTCAAATACTTCTTCTGGAACTTTGCCACTTACTTTATTTAAGTAAAGTTCTTTTATTGCATTATTGATATCTTTCATTTCTTTTGAAAGCAATTCAACCTTATTTTGTAATAATTTAGCTTTGTTTAAATTATCATTTGAAACAAATAAATCATCTGATATATTATCAAAATTGTAAAATGCTAAAATCTTTTCTCTAATCTTTTCAGCAACCAGATTTTTAAGGTTTTCATAGCCAATAGAATGGGGAGTGCAAGTTCCATAGAGTTTTTTAGAGCCTTTACAAGAAAAATAAACGTAATCTCTATCATTTCTGCATTTATAAAGCTTTGTACCACAATCTAAACATACAAGTTTATTAGCAAATAGATGAACTTCACCATTTTTACATCTTCTTGTTTTTCTTTTAAAAATCTCTTGAACTTTATAAAATTGCTCTTTAGTAATGATAGGTTCGTGAGTGTTCTCTACAATAATCCATTCTGATTTAGGCTGATTTTTCATTTGCTTAGATTTATAGCTAACTTTTTTATTATAGCCTTGTACTAAATTACCAATGTAAACTTCATTTTTTAAAATTTTACTAACTGTAGATTCACACCAATAATCCATATTCTTACCTTGATTTTTAAAATTAATTCCTTGTGATTGTTTATATTTAGTAGGTGTTAAAATACCCTTATCATTTAATATTTGAGCAATTTTATTAACACCCTTTCCTTGTTCATAAAGATTAAATATTAATCTAATTACATCAGAGACTTCTGTATCAATAATAAGTTTATTTTTATTTTCAGGATTTCTTTTATAACCGTAACATACAAAAGAGCCAATATGTAATCCTTGCTTTCTTTTGCTATCAAATGTTCTTCTAATATTTTCAGATAAGTCTTCTAAATACCACTCATTTACCAAACCATTAATCTGTCTTGATTTTTTATTTCCTTTATCTAATGTATCAACATGATCTACAAGGCTAACAAATCTAATATTCCACTCTACAAACTTATTATGAAGATATCTTTCAACTATTTCCATATCACGAGTAAATCTACTTTGTGTTTTACAAAGTACAATATCAAATTTATGGTTTTTAGCATCTTCTAATAGCTTATTAAATTCAGGTCTTTCACTGTCAATTCCAGAATAGTCCTCATCACAGTAAATGTTATAAATATCCCATCTCCTTTCTATTGCATAATTAATTAGCATAGATTTCTGATTTTGGATACTTTCGCTTTCATCGTTTTCATGAAGTTTATCATCATCTTCACGAGAAAGCCTACAATAAATTGCCACTCTCATAAGTTTACCCTCCAATCGGTAAACTACTCATTTTGTAAAACTTCATTATACAGCAATGAATAGTTTCAATCAACACTCTTCGCAAATTCATTTACAATTAATTTATTGACAATATTGTTTATAAACTTTGTAATATCATCTATATTGTCATATTTGTTCTTTTCGATAACATTAAAATTTACTTTTTCACACATAATATAATCCTCCCACGATATTAATTTATATGCAAAAAGGCTTGTATTTGTGCAAAAAATAAAGCCTTTTGGCTTTTTAAAATTAACACATTGCTTTAATAGAGATATATAATTTTTGTATAATTAGGAGAAAATATGGTAGATGTTAATAAAAGATCATTTGTTAGGCTTGCAATAACATTCACTATTGAAAAAAATTACTCATAGTTTTAAAACTATAAGTAGTTACATATATATTTTTTCTTTTAGGTTAGTTTACAAATACACACCACATGGTGTAGATGTATATCCACAATCAGCTGCGGGAGTTCCATTTAATGCTAATTGCCTAGCATGCAAAGGTGATGCAATAGCAAATCTTCAAGAAGACTTAGCTGCAGAACAAAAAGCACGTGCTACTTATGAAAAATTAATAGATTTATGTAGAGATAATCCAGACGTAGTAGATCCTCTTCGCTTCTTACGTGAAAGAGAAGTTGTTCACTTTCAAAGATTTGGTGAAGCTTTAAGAGGTGTTCAAGACAAACTCGCTGAAAAGAAATTTTATATGAACGATGGTAGTTGCTTAGATATGCAACAAAATGATTGTAATTGCTAATAAGTCAAAAAGGTAATAGATAAAATATCTACTACCTTTCTTTATATTTTATATACTACGCGCTATTAATAATAAAATATCAACTTATCTTTGTTCTTCTTCTTTTACAAATTCATCTAAAACTTTTGCAGAGCCATGCTTCTGATTCCCTGTTAATATTCCATCTTCATCTCTATGAAGGTTCATAAATACTAAAAAATTGTAATCTTCTTTCCCTAATTGCTTTTGCAATGTTGCTAATGACTTCTTTTGCTTTTCAGTAATTTCCTTTGGCATGTAGAAAATTCCTGTTTTGTAATTTGGAAATGAGGTATTTTCAGCAAATACAATATGACCTAACTTTTGCATTTCATAAAATACACTATTTACATCATTTTTTTCTTCTAAAGCTTTTTGTAATTCTTCCTCATCTTTCATATGAGATTGTAAAAATTCTCTTATATAAAAGTAATGAGCTGTATCATCATCTTCTTTAAAAATTCTTTCTACCTTTCCCTCTTTATCTTTTCCATCAACAGGTCTATCTCCATATAAAATTAAGATTTTCACTTTTTCAATCAAATTATTTTCTAATTTGCTCATTCTCTCCACCTCACTTATATCTATATTATACCATAATCCACTAAAAAGTTCAAATCTATTGATTTTTCAAGCTTTAGAGAGTATAATTTTTTTGTAAGAAAGAAGGATTAAAATGTACTTAGATTTGAAAAACAATACAGATTATACAAAATTAATTGAACCTGCTAAAATTATAAAAAACGGAGGTTTAGTAATATTTCCAACAGAAACAGTTTATGGCGTTGGAGCTAATGGACTAGATAAAAATGCTATTAAAAAAATATATGAAGCAAAACAAAGACCTTTAAATAAACCTATAAGCCTTTTAGTTAGCAATATTGACATGATTGAAAATGTTGCAAAAGACATTACAAATATAGAATATTCTATAATAGAGAAATTTTTTCCTGGTCCTTTAACTATTATTTTAAAGAAAAAGGAAACTATTCCTGATATTTTAACTGCTGGCTCTGATACTATTGGAATTCGCATGCCTGCAAATGATATTGCTTTAAATTTGATAAATTATGCTGGCGTTCCACTTGCTACTCCTAGTGCTAATCTCTCTGGAAAGCCAAGTGGTACTAATTTGAAAGATATAATAAAAGATTTTGATGGAAATGTTGATTGTTTTATTGATGACGGTCCTAGCAAAATTGGTCTTGCATCTACTATTGTTAAAGTTATTGATGGTGTGCCTCACATTTTAAGACAGGGTTCAATATCAATTGATGAAATAAATTCAGTTATAAATTAAAGACAAAAAAAAGAGAGCCTACAGACTCTCCTTTAGATTTGTTCAGAACATGTACTGGTTAAAATCATTTACGAGTTACATTCAACTAGCATACATCAAGCAAGTCTATTCAACAGCTGTGCCTTCTTCTGGATAAGCACTACATCGATGTCAATTCCCTGCTTTCTAGCCAAGCTCTCAACCTCTTTTGAATTGGTCTTGAGAATTACTTTGTAGCCGTTTTCCCACAAATGGCATGCGGCCGCTACAACTCCAATAGTTCTCGGTTTCACGAGCTCTACTGGCTGACAGAAGAGTTTCTCCTTTCCATCCAAATGAATTGGAGTAATTCTATACGTTGAATAATAAAACGTAAGAATTTCTTCAGCAGTATGAACGGATCTCGTAAGCTTATCCAGTTCTTTGAGATTGAAAGATGGCATAAATACATCCAAACTTTCATTCAAAATCCCTGGAAGACCTACATCTAACATGTAGCCTGTTTCCACAAGGACTACCTGTTTTCTTTCTTCCGTCATAGACTCATCATCAGCTTTGACTTCTGTGTCAACCTCTGCTTCATCAGCATCAACTTCCACTGAAATCAGTTTGTCAGCTTCTTTTTTAAGTCTGGCATTTTCGCGTGCCTTAGCTAACAGCTTGTTGTAAGCAGTTTCGCTCTTGTAGTGCTCCTTTACAATTTTCCGGCAATAGGAAACAGAAAGTTTTAACACATCTGCTACATCTTCCCATGTTGCCATTTCATTGTAAATCATGCTGATTGCTCTTTTTGCTCTTGTCTCATTGCCCATTGTTCTTCTCATAATGATGATTCTCCTTTTTCGGTTCAATTTTTGTTCTGGTTCTAGTTCAAATATTCTAAACAAATCTAATACAATCCTTAACCGGTACATATATATTATAGCACACCTTAACATATTTTGCAAGTTTATGTAAAATGCAAAAATATATGTTGAACTTTATGTCAAATCATGTTATAATATATATGTTATTATTAACATTTTATTTATGTTCTTATAAGGAGGTACTAACTATGAAAAAATATCCAATGAGTGCCCGGAGCGAATTACTTGTAAAAAAAGTATTCGTTTATGGGTTTACATGGAGAGAAGTAGAAGACTTCTTCCTCATAAACAGGAATTTCCTGTATGATGAACTAAAAAATGCTTTTCTACAAATGCCCTATTCTGACGAGCGCTTACGGCGCTTTGACGAAAAAATGAAAGAAAATGAGAAGAATAAAGAAATTACACCTATATCCGTAATATTAGACGAACGGTGTTAGTATTTTAAAGAACATGCAAATGGGGTTGTTATTCAACCCCATTTTTATACTGCCTGATATTCTTTTACAATCTCACAAATCAAATTAGCTGCATTCTCTACACCAATTGCATCACTATTAATACAAATGTCATAATTAGAAGGATCTTTCCATTCTTTTTCTGTATAATATTTATAATGATTTGCTCTTAACTTATTTATTCTATTTATTTCTTTTTCAGCTTTAGCTTTATCTAAATTATAAAATTCAACAGCTCTTTTAATTTTATCATCCATACTGCTAGCAACAAAAATGCTAACAACATTTTCATTATCTTTTAATATAAAATCCGCACATCTACCTACAATTACACAAGATTCTTTATCAGCAACATTTTTTATTAATTCAGATTCTTTTATAAACAATTCATCCGAATTATTCAATCCTGCATAATAACCATTATTAAGTATATCTAATGCATCTCTTTTTTGCTCATTGTTTTCAATATATTCTTCTGCCATACCTGTTTCTTTTGCTAATTTCACAATAAATTCTTTATCATATAGTTTTATTCCTAATTTGTCTGCAATTAATCTTCCTATATATCTTCCACCTGAACCATATTCTCTAGAGATTGTAATTACTATTTGTTTATCAGATACAACTTTAGTAATTGTTTCTTCATCCGCTATTTGATTTTCCTTATCTGTTATTTTTAGTCCTTTTACTTCTTTTATTAAAAATATTGCAGCTAATATAAATGCTAATCCATCAGCTACTGGTCCTGCACTTAAAACTCCCATTATTCCAAACATATGGCTTAGTATCATCATTGATGGAATTAATATAACAATTTGTCTTGAAAGTGACAATATTGCACTTTTTGTACTTTTTCCAATTGCTTGGAAGAATATTCCTGATGGAATTTGTACACCATTTACTATTGTTAACATTAAATATGTTCTAAATGCTAAACAAGCAAATTCCATATAATTCTCATCACCACTACCAAATATTAATATTAATTTGTCTGGTATTGTTTGGAATAAAATAAATGCAATTGTACTTATTACTACACTTGACCCTAATACGATTTTTAATGCTTGTTTTACTCTGTCATATTTTCTTGCACCATAGTTATACCCAAATATTGGTTGACTTCCTGCTGCTATACCAATTATTATGCTATTTAATATCTGACTTATTTTCATTACTATTCCTAATACTGTTATTGGAATTTCTGCACCAAATTTACTTTCTGCTCCGTATTTGCCTAATAAATTGTTTTCAGCTGTCATAACACATACAATACTCATTTGTGTAATAAAACTGCTTATTCCTAATGTTGAAACCTTTTTACATACATTTGCTTTTAATTTGAAACTTTCTCTTGATAATTTTATTGATTTAAATCTCTTTATATACGCAACATTTAATATAAATGTTAATATTTGGCTTATAACTGTTGCTAATGCTGCACCTTCTACACCTTTATGGAATACAAATATGAATATTGGATCTAATATTGTATTTAATATAGCTCCACTTACCATACTTACCATTGAGTATTTAGGGCTTCCATCTGCTCTAATAATAGAGTTTAATGTTGTTCCTATCATTGAGAATGGAAATCCTATTGCTATAATTTTTCCATATGCCATTGCATATTCTTTTAAATTATCTGTACATCCAAATATTTTTAAGAATGCTGGTAAAAATATAAGTGTTACTATACAAAATATTATTGATACTATTGCAGATAACAATACTCCATTTCCTATTCCTGATTCTGCTTCTTTCTTTTTCTTTTCTCCTAATTTTAAGCTTAGATATGCTGATGCCCCATCTCCAAACATTAATGAAAATGCTAAGCATATCATTACTAATGGGAATACTACATTTGTAGCTCCATTTCCTAAATATCCTACTCCTTGACCTATAAATATTTGGTCTACTATATTATATAGCGAGTTTACCAACATAGATATTATACAAGGAATTGAGAATTTTCTGATTAATTTTCCTATTTTTTCTTTTCCTAATATGTTTTCTTCTTGTTCCATTCTTTTCTTGTATGATATATTTAATAACTTAAATAGACCATACACTCCTTTCTTCATTT
>OLOD01001578.1_pt1 | contig 13828 bp, 13 predicted proteins | sample 1671921 | NCBI WGS metagenome assembly OLOD01 (sample SAMEA3136626, study PRJEB25190) | human gut metagenome | biome: human gut; feature: human-associated habitat; material: faeces | place: Austria | collected 2013
TTGAAGGCATTCATGCCGCTGAAAAAGATTTTCCTGACATTAGCACTTGTGCTTGCATGCTTCGCAGGGGCATCGGCGCAGAAGTTCGCGCTGGTCGATATGGATTATATCCTTTCGAATGTCCCCGCCTATGAAATGGCCAACGAACAGCTCAACCAGATTTCCCAGCGATGGCAGAAAGAGGTCGAGTCGGTGGCTAAGGAAGCCGAGACCCTATATAAAAACTATCAGAACGAAATGGTGTTTCTGACCGACGAACAGAAGAAGAAAAAGGAAGAAGAGATTGTCGGCAAGGAAAAGCAGGCTGCGGAACTACGCCAGAAATACTTCGGCCCTGACGGAGAGCTTTACAAAAAGCGTCAGACTCTGATGAAGCCGATTCAGGACGATGTTTACAATGCCGTCAAGAAAGTGTCGGAGGAGCGCGGCTATCAGTGTATTTTCGACCGTGCATCGTCGGCTGACATAATATTTGCCTCGCCACGTATCGACGTCTCCAACGAGGTGCTTGAAAAGTTAGGTTATTCCAAATAAAATCCCTATCTTTGCACCGCTTCGGAAGTCAGTTGTCTGATTCCCGACTGCATAGCGGTAAACTATTCGGACAAAAGATATAATTAAAAAATAAAACTTCACAATACAACGATGATCAAAAGACTTTTGCTCGCAATCATGATTGCGTTTCCCATGAGCCTGTTCGCTCAGAAATTTGGTGTTATCAACACTAACGAGCTCATGACTTCTCTTCCGGAAATGAAATCTGTTCAGGAACAGATGGAAGCCGCTACCAAGAAATACGAAGACGAATTCGCAAAACTTCAGGAAGAGTTCAACAAGAAATTTCAGGAATTTCAGGCTCTTGAAGCGTCTACCCCCGAGACAATCAAGGAGCGCCGTACACAGGAACTTCAGGAAATCGACACCAAGATCCAGCGCTTCCGTGAGACCGCACAGCAGGATCTCCAGCGCCAGAACCAGCAGCTTCTCGCTCCCATACAAGAAAAGGTCATGAAGGCAATCCAGAGCGTAGGCGCTGAAGGCAAGTACACCTTTATTTTCGAAAACGGCATGTCGCTCTATACAGGTGCTGATGTCACTGACGTCACTCCTCTCGTGAAGACCGCCCTCGGAATTAAATAAGCCATTCCGGCTTGCGATTACCTGATTGAAAAGAATCAATCACATACAACCGTCCGCCATGCCGTCCGCACCAAGCGGATTGCATGGCGGCGTTGTTGAAAGCGTGTTTTTAACCATACTCTAATCATAACCTGCCAATACCGCCTCAGCTATGTTACGCATCAAACGCATGGACATCTTCATTCTTCAGAGCTTCGTTCCTCTGTTCATGATGACGTTCTGCATCTGTCTATTCATAGTGCTAATGCAATTCCTGTGGCGTTATATAGACGAACTTGTCGGCAAGGGTCTTGGTGTGGATGTCATAGGCGAGCTGTTCTTCTATGCCGCACTGACCATGATTCCGATGGCGCTTCCGCTCGCCATCCTTCTCGCGTCGCTGATGACTTTCGGTAATCTCGGCGAGCAGTTTGAACTTACAGCCATGAAGGCGTCGGGGATTTCGCTCCTGCGCACCATGGCTCCGCTTATCGTGCTGATGGTCTGCATTGCCACCGGCGCTTTCTTTTTTCAGAATGACGTGCTTCCTGTGGCGCAGACAAAGATGTGGACTCTGCTCTATTCAATGAGACAGAAATCACCGGAGCTTGAGATTCCGGAGGGTGTGTTCTATGACCAGATTCCCGGATATAATCTTTTTGTGCAGGAGAAAAACAGGGAGACGGGTGTGCTATACGAGGTGATGATTTACGACGTGTCGAAGGGTTTTGAAAACTCGTCAATCATTCTTGCCGACTCCGGAAAGATGTCGATTACTCCTGACAAGACCCATCTTTTCCTTCGCCTCTGGCATGGAGAGTCGTTTGAGAACCTTAAGGATGCCGGTGCGGGCAATATGAAAAATGTGCCCTATCGCCGGGAGTCGTTCTCTGAGAAAGAAATCATGCTGAAGTTCGATTCCAATTTCAACCGTATGGATGAACAGGGAATGCGTAACCAGTATGTCGGAAAGAATATGGCTGAGCTTCAGGCTACGATTGACTCTGTAGGCGCACGTGTCGACTCGCTTGGCTCATCCTACGGCACGGCTCTAAGGGAATATCCCTATATGGGCATACATGCCTATCAGACCCGTATCGACAGTGGCAAGAGTGTCAAGACCCGCAGACCGGATGTCGAGATTGCAAAACCTGTCAACGTTGACTCTATTATGCGAGGTTCGTCGTCGGGTGTAAGACTCAGTTACCTGAACCAAGGTCTGGCAAAGGCTCAGCGAATGCGTCAGGAATATGAATACAAGAGCATCGCCATGGCCGATGACCTCAAGACCATGAGGCGTCATGCCATAGAGCTGCAAAAGAAATTCACGCTTTCGTTTGCCTGTATAATATTCTTTTTTATCGGCGCTCCGCTTGGTGCGATTATCCGTAAAGGCGGCCTTGGAACTCCGCTTGTAATCTCTGTGTTCCTGTTCATCTTCTATTATATAATCGACAACATGGGCTACAAGCTTGCCCGTGACGGTAAATGGGAGGTATGGGAAGGCATGTGGCTCAGTGCGGCCGTCCTTCTTCCGATGGGCGTATTCTTCACATATAAGGCCGTAAATGACTCGGCTGTGTTTAACAAGGATGCCTATCTGAATTTCTTCCGCAAATTCTTTGGTGTGAGCGAGGTTCGCCATGTCGAGATGAAGGAACTTGTGATGGAGGAGGTGGATTCGCTTGTCGCAGTCCAGCGTATGGAAACCCTGAAACTTGAGGTCGCGGCATATCTTTCGAGAAATCCTGCCCGGCAGAGTTATCGTGACTACTGGCTTCACGGTTATGACCGCGACGAGCTGCACAGGCTTCGCGATACGATTGAAAACGATGTCGAGTATCTGTCCAATTCAAGAGAAAAGATGGTTGTGCTAAAGCTGATGGATTTTCCTGTGCTTAGAAGCCTTTGGTTTCAGCAGCCATCGACCAGACCTTGGCTGTCATGGACAATGATTGCCTTGTTTCCGATTGGTTTGGCCGTGTGGTTCTACGGTCGGAAAACCCAGCTCCGTCTGCGTGACGAACTCTCTACTGTCACAAAAGTTGCCGACCAGCTCATAGAGTTGATAGCTCCTAAGATAGACGACTGACTGCTGTCGCAAAATAATTCTAAATCCGTTGAAAAATCTCCTAAACGATGGAAAATAAGATAAAATTAGATACGATTGAAGAGGCTCTCGCTGATTTCCGCGAAGGCAAATTCGTGATTGTGGTCGATGACGAGGACCGTGAAAACGAGGGCGACCTTATTATAGCCGCCGAGAAGGTTACTCCCGAGGCTGTGAACTTCATGATAACCAACGCGCGTGGCGAGCTCTGCGCTCCGGTGACCATTTCACGCTGCAAGGAACTGGGATTGCAGCATCAGGTCGAGGACAACACCTCGATGCTCGGCACGCCTTTCACCGTGACTGTCGACCTGCTTCCCGGCTGTACGACCGGTGTTTCAGCCCACGACCGTGCCGCGACCATCCGCGCTCTCGCCGACCCGTCGGTGACTCCCGCTATGTTCGGCCGCCCCGGACACGTGCATCCGCTCGATGCTCCGGATGCAGGTGTGCTCCGCCGTGCCGGCCACACAGAGGCTGCGATTGACCTTGCAAGACTGTCGGGCATGTATCCGGCTGCCTCGCTTATCGAGATTCTTAACGAGGACGGTACTATGGCACGTCTCCCGCAGTTGCGCCGTAAAGCTGATGAGTGGGGACTGAAACTCATATCTATCCGTGACCTTATCGCATACCGTCTGCGCACCGAGTCGCTTGTCGAGGAAGGTGTGGAGGTCGACATGCCTACGGCTTACGGACATTTCCGTCTCATCCCTTTCCGCCAGAAGAGCAACGGGCTTGAACACATCGCTCTGATAAAGGGTGATGTCAGCGGTGACGATGCTGTGCTTGTGCGTGTCCATTCCTCGTGTGCTACCGGCGACATATTCGGTTCGATGCGTTGTGACTGCGGCGAGCAGCTCCACAAGGCTATGGAGCTTATCGAGAAAGAGGGCCGCGGAGCTATTGTCTATCTTAACCAAGAGGGTCGCGGGATAGGTCTGATGGAGAAAATCAAGGCTTATAAGCTTCAGGAAGAGGGGCTCGACACGGTGGATGCAAATATTCATCTCGGCCACAAGGCTGACGAGCGCGATTACGGCGTAGGCGCATCAATCCTCAATCTTCTCGGCATACGTAAGATGAAGCTTATCACCAACAACCCGGTAAAGCGTATCGGGCTTGAAGGCTATGGACTTGAAGTGGTCGATAATGTCGGCATTGAAATTGCCCCTAACCGCTATAATCTCCGTTATATGCTCACAAAGCAACAGCGCATGGGCCATACCCTCCACATGAACGACAATCCAGATCCGAATAAGGAGATATGATCATATAATATCAAGGGATAAATAAAAATATTGCGCTGCCACACAAGACCCGAATAATTTCATCCGGTCTGCGTGGCAGCGCAATGTTTTCTGTTAGTTTTTGAGGGCCGTCAGATGCTCCGGGCTATCCAGTGTCCCGCATATGCGAGAAGAAGTCCGACCGTAAAGCTCGCACCGGCGTAAAGCGCAAGCGCGGGAAATTCCGACGAATCGAAAAGTATGTAGTTTTCGTGAATGAAGGTCGAAAATGTCGTGAATCCTCCGCAAAATCCCACTGTAAGAAATATCTTCACATCCTGCGGGATATTGGAGCCACGGTCTATGGCTCCATATATAAGTCCGATGATGAAGCATCCGGCTACGTTCACGGCAAACGTACCCCACGGGAACAATGCCGCTCCTGACAGCGATTGAACCCAACGCCCGACAAGGTAGCGGGCAACACCTCCGAGGCCGCTTCCGGCCGCTATACACAGTAGGGTTTTCAGCATATCGGCTTAGGTTGTTTTTCACCCTTCAGTCATCACAGTCATAGTGGACATGGTGATGGGCTGAATGGCATTCGGTCAGCGTGTGGTCGATGATGAGGTGGCGGTTGGCCATTCCGGCTATGGTCGACATTTCGTGTGACACAAGCAGAAGGGTAGTGGTCTTTGCGAGTTCGGCTACGAGGTCGTAGATGTAGTGTTCGAAACGCTTGTCGACGTAGCTAAGCGGTTCGTCGAGCACGAGCAGTTTCGGCCGTGATATTAGGGCGCGTCCCAGCAGGGCGCGTTGTAGCTGGCCTCCCGACAGGTTGCCGATGCTCGCCTTTGCATGGCTTTCAAGCCCCATGAGACCTATGGTTTTTTTGACGCGGCTCTTCACTTCATTGCTCGGCAGATTCTCTCCTATTAGCCCCGAGGCTATGACTTCCTCGACATCGATAGGAAAATGTGAGTCAATCAGATTTTTTTGCGGGAGATAACCGATTGAAAGTTCGTCGGCCGGTTTGCCGTCACGATAATATGTCACGCTTCCTTCCGTCGGTTTCAATAATTTCAGGAGTATGCGGAGCAGCGTTGTCTTTCCTCCGCCGTTAGGGCCTGTAATGGCAATGAAATCGCCTTGACGGACATCGAAATTGATGTCGGTCAAGGCTGTTTTTCCATCCCAGCGTTTGGAGATGTTGCGCAGGGATATGATTATCTCGTTTCCGTTTGGTTTCATTGATGAGTCAGGAGGTGGATTTTCATGCTTATTCGGCAATTGTGTCGGTGGCAGCGATGGCATCGGCTATTGCCGTCATTTCCTTTTCCCATTCGTAGGAGAGGGGGTTGATATTGACTTTTGTGAGACCGAGTTGCGAGCTGAGGGCTTCGGCCTGACGGCTGTCGAGGTCTTTCTGGTAGAAGAATATTCGGGCCTTGTGCTCGGCCGCATGGTCGATTGTCTCTTTCAGCGTGCCCATTGCCACTTCCTTGTTGTCGGCGTTGCCTGCGGTAATCTGTTCGAGTCCATAGTCACGCGCGAAATAGCTGAGCGACGGATGCCATACCATGAATGCCTCGCCTTTGTGTGGAGAGAGTCTGATTGTCAGCTCATTGTCGAGCGAATCGAGCCTTGCGGCGAAACGGTCGTAGTTGCTGCGGTAGTAGTCGGCGTTTGATGGGTCGATTTCGGTCATGGCTATAAGCATGTTCTTGCTTATTATCTTCACGTTTTTGACTGAGGTCCATGTATGCGGGTCAATCACGTCGTGCGTGATGCCGCCGTGGCTGTGAGTCCCGGTGACAGGAATCACACCAAGCGAAGTGTTGAATATAGGCAGGTCAGGGTTCTCGCTGTGCACTTTGTCGAGGATTGCGGCCTCAAAGCCGATGTTGCCCATGCGCAGGAATCCTATCGACTTTGTGAGGTTGATGATATGGTTGACCGATGGATCAAACGTCTCCGGGTTCGCGCCGTTGGCAATCAGGGTACGTATCTCCACGCGGTTGCCGGTTATCTGTTCGAGTATATATTTCTGAGGCTCGATGCTGACGGTGACAATGGGTGTGTCGTGAGTGGTGGCCGTGCATGCGACCAACATGCCGAGCCATGCGGCTAAACTGACTATGATGGGAAGGAAAAATATATTATTGGATTTCATCTTTATTACTTAAAAATTGCCCTTATGTGAGTTATATAACGCTCTTATTGCATAAATATTTGCAAATATAAGCAATTTTTAGCAATTCCGCCTCATTTGTTAAGAAAATTTTTCATTTTGCCGCCTATTTATTTCTTCTCCTATACGTGTCATAGTCATTTTTTGTTATATCCGGATTGAATTGAACTGCGCTCAAAAAAAGTCGGACAAAAAACTTTTGAGCACAGTTCAATCCTATCAACTCTTCTTATGAGGTCTCCCACTGTTCATCAAAAGATTTGCGGTTTAGGAAATCATAGTAGTGCCAGTTTATGTCCCCTAAGACGCCGGAGAACAGTTCATAGCCATCCTTGCGTGGACAATCGACTGAAAGATGTATGACACTTCCATCCGCTTTCACCACCACTTCCCGAATGGCTTTTTCTCCATGAAAATGGAAATAATGGGCCTCATCCTCTGTCTTTATGACGCTTTCTGCCGTATTTCCATAGACTTGATAATAACATCTATTCGTATAACTTGCCGCCTTATTTAGATTCAATACAGTAAAGCTATCAACATCCGGCCAAGGGACTCGCTTGACAACGGCAAAGAAGAAGGATGTCTCAAGGAAATATCCATACCTCATACGCTTAATAATAGAACTGTAGGGATGTACCCCATCTTTTTCGATACAACCTTTTAAATAATCCGGTAATTCTCCAATATCTTTAAATTGGGTATTGAATGTCCTGACACGCCAATGTTCAAATGGATTCATGGGTTGGTAAGTGTTGGAGTCAAATGGTAATGATGTGTTTCCAAAAATTAAATCCTTTAAATGGTCCTGATTCTGTATAGGAGCTTTCCCTACTTTGTACCAAGCTCCTAATTTTGTGCCAACTTGAATATATGTAATGGAATGGAAGCCAATTTCCCCATTGATAACTTCCATCATATCCGGATTCGCATCAATGGGATATCTTTTTCTAAACACCCTTATCAATGCACCCCCAAGCATAAAAGAGTCTTTTCCGACATACTGGAAGTAGCACTTATATTCATTGTCAATCTCCGCACAGAAAATATCCCCTATGCGTGTTACAGTTCGCTTTGCCATTGTTTTAATGTTTTAAGTTTTGGAATATATTATGTTTTATATCTTTGGGGATTATCATATTGTATTCCATAGATTAATTTTTGTGATAGGTTGGCCACCTTATAATTTCTCCCACTGTTCATCAAAAGATTTGCGGTTTAGGAAATCTTGGAAGTGCCAGTTGATATCGCCGAATACCCCGGAAAACAGTTCATATCCTTCCTTGCGGGGATGGTCGGTCGAGAGATTTATGATTCTCCCGTCAGCCATCACCACAACTTCTCTTACGGCTTTCTCTCCATGAAAATGAAAGTAATGGGTCTCATTTTCAGATTTTATTACCATTCTTGCCACTTTGCCGTAAGTGTGGTGATGATTAAGATTCATTACATAGGTTTTTTCTTTGGAAATGTCCAAGACTGTAAAGCTGTCCACATCAGGCAACGGTATTCTTTTGACTACGGCATAGAAATCGGTTGTATTCATAAAATAGCCATATTTCATACGGGTAACTATGGCTTTGTAAGGATGTACCCCATCGTATTCTATAGATTTCTTCAATGAGTCAGGCAATTGCCCGATATCTTCAAATTTGGTATTGAAAGTTCTAACAAACCAATGATCAAATGGGTTTACATAGTAGGATTCGAAAGTTTTATGATCGGATAAAAAATAACGTGGATCTCCAAATATTATATCATTCAGGTATTCCTGATATAATATGGGAGCTTTTCCAACCTTGTACCAAGTCCCTAATTTTGTACCAACCTGAATGAAAGTAAGAGTATGAAAGGCAATCTCCCCATTGATAACTTCCATCATATCCGGATTCGCATCAATGGGATATCTTTTTCTAAACACCCTTATCAATGCACCCCCAAGCATAAAAGAGTCTTTTCCGACATACTGGAAGTAGCACTTATATTCATTGTCAATCTCCGCACAGAAAATATCGCCTATGCGCGTTACTGTTCTTTTTGCCATTGTCAATCTAATTTAAAATTCATTCTATTTGAAACACCAAAGGTCTCATCGGTCAACGTGATTTTTTTCACCTCTATCCATCATAATCAGTGCCTCATCCATGTTTTTTGGAGCGAGATGTCGGAAAAGTCCTACCTTATTGTCATAAGCATTCACGAGACAAGCATAATATTTTTTCATAATGCAATTCTTGTGGTTTCTCCAATTATTCAAGTGCTTACCTGAATGTAAGTTGACCACAATATAGTTTGGCTATAGCAGGCTTCTCACAATTCTGATTGATTTGAGTCATGAATTCTTCACGGTTATCAAACTCGCGAAGTATAGTCTCAATCTGGAATATCGGATGGTTTCTGAGAAAGTTTGATGACCAGTATCTTGAATCATTTTTGTATGTTTCAACAGCTTTCTCAAAAAGCTTAGGCTTATCATAGAAAAGAGCAATGGCAAGATTAATCCGTAATATGCAATAAAGTCTGTATGGTGCATACCTGATGGCATAACGATAGGAACATCTGTCGAATTGTCGGCTTGGATTTCCTAATACTTTGGATAGAAAATCAAGTTTTCGTATAAATTTGTATTTAGCGACAGAAATGTCAAGTGTTCGGTTAAATCCGGAAATAAGGTCTAATTGAACTGTAAAATCCTGATATCTTACTTCTTTTTTTAAAAACACACTATATAGAATATCGTAAATATCCATACATTTCTCAACAAGTGGTTTTGTTGATTTATCTGTGAATGGTATAGAATATAGAGGGAAAGGTTTCTGCCCGTTAGCTGAAAAGACGCTACTGGAGTCTGATTGGAGTATGTAATCACGATTGGAAGTCCAGAGTGAAACAAAATGAAAATATGGTGTATAGCACTCTCCGTAGATATTATCAAACTTGAAACCACAAAGAAATGGGCCGAGTCTTTTATAGACTGAAGTTTTAGACATTCGTTTCAGACTCGGAAAATGATTTATCCAAATTTCTGATACCTCAGACATACGGTTGGAACTTGATGTTTTTTCTGTCATAGTTTAGGTCTTATCATGAATGATTTTGCTTTACCGCTATGGCTATTGAAATTATTTAATAAGTATCTGTAGTTTATCTTCTGTTTACTTTGATTAAGTTCATTGATTGTCTTATGGTAATATCCGAATTTGTAATCAAAAATTAAATTGTTTTTCAGATTACAATGATTCGGTAAAATTTGAGGTTGTTCAGCTTTGGCTCAGTTAGCGGCTTAGACGCAACTGGACAACAACGAAATTTACCGAATCATTGTAAAATATAAGCACTTGATAATGCTAAAGTTAATGTTAAAGCTTTCTTCATGGTTATTAGGTTTATAAATATTATGCAAGTATAGCCAAAAAATTCAATATTGGCAAATTAATCGTCTGATTTTTATGAATTTCGGGAGCTTTGAGGCGAGAGGACGGGGAGAAGTGGCGGTGATTCGATTTTTTTTATTAACTTTGCACATTCCAACAAGTAGTATATAATTCATTTCCATTACATAAACCGAAATGGCAACACAAGAAGACGTTTTCAAGAAAATAGTAAGCCATGCAAAGGAGTATGGTTTCGTGTTTCAGTCAAGCGAGATTTACGATGGCCTTTCAGCCGTCTATGACTACGGTCAGAACGGCGTAGAGCTCAAAAACAACATCAAGCGCTATTGGTGGGATTCGATGACCCTCCTCCACGAGAATATCGTGGGCATCGATTCGGCCATCTTCATGCACCCGACCATCTGGAAGGCTTCGGGCCACGTCGACGCGTTCAATGACCCGCTGATTGACAACAAGGATTCGAAGAAGCGTTACCGTGCCGATGTGCTCATCGAAGAGCAGATCGCCAAGATTGAAGAAAAAATCGAAAAGGAAGTGGCCAAGGCAGCCAAACGTTTCGGCGACAGCTTTGACGAAGCCATGTTCCGCCAGACCAACCCCCGTGTGCTCGAACACACAGCCAAGCGCGATGCCCTCCATGAGCGTTTCGCTACTGCGATGAACGACGGAAATCTCGACGAGCTCCGTCAGATTATTATCGACGAGGAGATTGTATGCCCGATTTCAGGCACTAAGAACTGGACCGAGGTGCGTCAGTTCAACCTCATGTTCAAGACCGAGATGGGCTCGACCGCTGACGGAGCGATGACTGTTTATCTCCGTCCCGAAACCGCACAGGGCATCTTCGTCAACTATCTCAACGTGCAGAAGACCGGCCGTATGCGCATTCCTTTCGGTATCGCTCAGATCGGCAAGGCGTTCCGCAATGAGATCGTGGCCCGTCAGTTCATCTTCCGCATGCGTGAGTTCGAGCAGATGGAGATGCAGTTCTTCGTGCGCCCCGGCACAGAGATGGAATGGTTCAACAACTGGAAGCAATTCCGCCTCCGCTGGCACAAGGCTCTCGGTCTCGGCGACGAGAAGTATCGCTACCATGACCACGAGAAACTCGCTCACTATGCCAACGCTGCCACCGACATCGAATTCCAGATGCCTTTCGGATTCAAGGAAGTGGAGGGTATACATTCGCGTACAAACTTCGACCTCTCGCAGCACGAGAAATTCTCAGGCAAGAAAATACAGTATTTCGATCCCGAGCTTAACGAAAGCTATACTCCCTACGTCATCGAGACATCAATCGGTGTCGACCGTATGTTCCTCAGCGTTCTTTGCTCGTCATACGAGGAGCAGGAGCTTGAAGGCGGCGACAAGCGCGTCGTTCTCCACCTTCCCGCCCCCCTCGCGCCTGTGAAGTGTGCCGTTATGCCTCTCGTCCGCAAGGACGGTCTGCCCGACAAGGCTCGTGAGATTGTCAACGAGCTTAAGTTTGATTTCGCCACCCACTATGAGGAAAAAGATTCTATCGGCAAGCGTTACCGCCGTCAGGATGCAATCGGAACTCCTTTCTGTATCACTGTCGACCATCAGACTCTCGAAGACAACACAGTCACTCTCCGCGAACGCGACTCAATGGAGCAGAAGCGTGTGAAGATCGAGGATCTCCACAAGCTCATCCACGATGAAGTGTCGCTCAACGCGCTTCTTCGCAAGCTCGCTTAATGCCGACGGATATTCTCCGAATACCATAAAATGCAGGGATGCGCTCAGGCGTGTCCCTGCAATCTCAAAAAACAAATCACTCCTTCAACTCCCCCTAAAATGAAAACTTTCAAACTATTATTGCTCATCGTGTGCATGCTTCCGGCGCTGTCGTCATGTAACTATAATTCTCTTGTAGAGAAAAAGCAGGGTGTAGAGCAGTCATGGGCTGAGGTGCAGAATCAGTATCAGCGCCGTGCCGATCTTATTCCTAACCTTGTAGCGACAGTCAAGGGCTATGCCACACATGAGAGCGAAACGCTCGAAAAGGTTACACAGGCACGCGCTGCTGCTACATCGGTCAACATTAACGCCGAAGATCTCAACGAAGAGACTCTTGCAAAGTTTCAGGCTGCACAAAATCAGCTGACAGGCGCACTCAAATCGCTTCTTGCTGTCTCTGAAGCATATCCCGATCTGAAGGCAAACGAGAATTTCCGCGACCTTCAGGTGCAGCTTGAGGGTACTGAAAACCGCATCGCCACTGCACGCGGACGTTACACTCAGGTCGTTGCCGATTATAACACATCAATCAAGAAATTCCCCACAAACATTTACGCCGGATGGTTCGGCTTTGAGTCTCAGCCTCAGTTCAAGGCCGACGAGTCGGCTCAGCGTGCCCCCGAAGTGAAATTCTAAACTAAGCAGATGTCTAAATTCAGATCACTCTTTGCCATATTTCTCCTTGCAAGCCTTGGAGCAGTCATCACAACATCATGCGATGATGATAATGTCTGGTCAGATTATAAGGAATGGCGAATAGCCAATGAGGAATTCTTCGACGAGCAGCGCTTCATGATGGAAGACGGTGAAAACGTCTATCAGACAGTTACCCCGTCGTGGAATCCTTCAGCCCAGATACTCATGCGCTATCTCAATGACCGCAGCAAGACCGAGGGAAATCTCACTCCGCTTCTGACATCGACAGTCGATGTGAAATATATCGGACGTCTGTATAACGGAGTTGCGTTTGACTCGTCATATACCAACACCGACAGCATCTTTACGACTACTCCGGGTTCTGTCATTCAGGGCTGGACAATCGCGCTCATGAATATGCGTGTCGGCGACAGCGCCCGCATCGTCATCCCTTACAAGCTCGCCTACGGCTCGTCGGGTTCAGGTGCGATTCTGCCTTATTCGACACTTGTGTTCGATGTGAAGCTTGTCGACATACCTTATTACGAAGTGCGTCCCTGATATGGATTTTAAGTTAGAAGCGACCGCGCCGGACTCCGCAGCCCGCGCCGGTGTCATCACGACAGACCACGGAGAAATCCGGACTCCGATTTTCATGCCTGTCGGCACTCTCGGAAGTGTGAAGGCGGTTCATCAGCATGAACTGCGCGATGATATCAAGGCTCAGATTATCCTTGGAAACACCTATCATCTCTATCTCCGTCCCGGAATCGAGATTCTTGAAAAAGCCGGAGGTCTCCATAAGTTCAATGGCTGGGAACGCCCGATTCTTACCGACAGCGGAGGCTTTCAGGTATTTTCGCTGTCGGCCAACCGCAAGCTGACAGAAGAAGGGGCGTGGTTCAGGTCGCACATCGACGGTTCGAAACATCTCTTCACACCTGAAAGGGTGGTGGATATAGAGCGTTCGATAGGCGCTGACATAATGATGGCGCTTGATGAGTGTCCTCCCGGAACAGCCGACTACAGCTATGCCCGAAAGTCGCTTGACCTCACCCACCGCTGGCTTGCCCGCGGATGGAAGCGCTATAAGGAGACAGAGGGAAAGTATGGTTACTCACAGGCATACTTCCCGATTGTGCAGGGTGTCACTTATCCCGACCTGCGTCGTGAATCAGCGAAATTCGTAGCCGATCTTGGGGCCGACGGCAATGCCATCGGCGGTCTTGCCGTAGGCGAACCTGCCGAAGTCATGTATGACATGATCGAGGTTGTCAACGAGATTCTCCCCAAGGACCGTCCGCGCTATCTGATGGGTGTCGGCACACCGGCCAACATCCTTGAGGGAATCGACAGAGGTGTCGACATGTTTGACTGCGTGATGCCT
>OLOD01001584.1_pt1 | contig 13760 bp, 6 predicted proteins | sample 1671921 | NCBI WGS metagenome assembly OLOD01 (sample SAMEA3136626, study PRJEB25190) | human gut metagenome | biome: human gut; feature: human-associated habitat; material: faeces | place: Austria | collected 2013
GCTTCGGGGACACGTCCCCGCTGCTGTACGCCGATTTGTTAGATTTCCAGACGCGAGCCGACATTCGCATTCGTATTCGAAGCATCGTTATTCGCATTCGCATTCGACACACCGCCATTCGCATTCGCATTGTTGTACCCGCGATAGACCACACGGACTATTGGGGAACTCTACCGCTTGCAAAGTTACTGATTTAACAGGCAAAACAGATAAACGAATTACACTATCATCCAAAATAAAACGGATATACTGCCACCCGCGACGGTGAGCCCCCAATCAATCCAGTCCCAAGGACTTCCCCGAAGAGTATCTTTCAGTTCCAGACAGGAAGCTGCAATGGCCGCAGCATAAAAGGCCGTCCAAGGAGTAAATCCCAATAGACCTACCATCAAACCACCGATAAGATGCTTGTAACGGTTACTCATTTTTAAAAATGCGATAATCTTTTTCATATACCTCAAAATTCTATTTTTTCGACCGGCTTCGCCGGTATTTGAATACCTTTTAAATGGAATTCGGAAACCATCCGAATCCCGTTCTTTCGTTTTGTCGCTTCGCTCCACGCTTTGACGCTTTACGCGACTTCGACTGCCGCCTTATACGCTGCCACGCTTTCCGCCCGAACGATTTTACCGCGGAAGGCCAGACGCGAGCCGACATACGCACTCGCATCCGACACACCGCCATCCGCATCCGCATTGTCGTACCCGCGATAGACCACACGGATGGCTGCGGTAGATATATAGTATTTATCGCAATAATACGTGCTGGACGAGCCGTTTGCGCTCCCAACAGGCACCATATCCATATACTTGCCATGCGCGACACCTGTTATCCATTGGTCGTTAGTGGTCTTGCCTTTGACAAAACGGGTACTGCCGTCTGGCATCCAAATACGCCATTTACCTTGGTTGCCACTATCATTGGGTAAATCAACACCGTCCATCATCTCGTACTTATGGCCGTAGATGTCCTCATAGCCCAGACAACTGATATTGTTTACCTGAGTCACGGTCGGAGAACCATACTCGTCCTGGCCACGATACCAAGCGTACTGGTGGATAGAACCGTCCACGATGGAATTCGTGATCTTGTCGTTTATTTTATACGCTTCGTCATAACCGATCGTATCCTGCATACCATAACCGGCTGTACCGCCCGTGATACGATTGTTCGTATGCTGACCGCCTCCGCACTGTTCCTGGCTGTCACGACGGCCATATCTTGCGTAAAACAAGTTCGCTATACGGGAGTGCATCAACGCATCTATCTGTTGCATACCGCGCTGAACCGAGTAATAATGAAAGTCGATCCAGTTCATGCTGGCCGTCGTGGAATTACCCGTTATGCATGAACGCAATTTGCTACCTACCACGCTACTGCCTACTACCGCACAAAGATGTTCCTCGTTGGCCACCCAATCGGGCTCCATATCCTCGATCTTGTCGGAGTTGGAAAGTACGACCTTGTCGAACTCGGCCGTGTTCAAGATCGAGAAGTGCAAGGCCGTGGCGTCCTCCGGAACATCCGATATCAAGTACATGCCGGCCTCGAACTTCAAGCCGATCGTTGGAACCACGATGGTTTTGACTACGTTTCCGGAGCTGTCAGCAAATATACTACCGACCAGACCCGTGCCCGGTACGCTCGGGAAACGTACACGCTTGTAACCTCGCACATCCACCTTGCAGACCGAATAAGTCTTGTCCGTGCTATAGGAGTCTTTCAGCGTGGGTTTGCCGCTCAAAAGTTTGCGCTCTGTAAGGAAACCGCCCTGCGTGCCTTTGATGTCATCCAACGTCAGCACCGTCACATCCGGAACGGGAGGCATATCGTCGGGACCGTTAGAACTGTAACAGCTGTAATATTTCTCGTTCAGGTAGTCATTAATACCTTTCGACCAGAAGAACGGCTCGTACATCATCCAGTCGCCCTCGCTGCTGTCAAGTTTGGCTGCGCTTCCGTCGTAGTATTTATTACTGCTGGTATCATCCAACGGACAATAGGTCATTTCACCGTCCGGATTGTTCACGTCAACCGTCTGGCCCGCCATCTCCACTTTACGGCTCGTGGGTTTCTTCGTCACCTTGGCAAGCACACGGTGGCGCTTCTTGAGGATCGCCGCCACGTGGGCATTCATGACGTAAGTATTGCCATACTTATAACCGGTCTCGTTGTCCGGGTTGGAGATATTGGCGTCATCCGATACGCTCTCGTCCGACTCGATGATACTGTAGGCCGGTTGTACGATCTCCAGTTCCGGGTATCTCTCCCTGTATCTGTCCGCCTCTTCGTCCTCCATGTACTTTGTCAGGCGAAGAGTTCCGCGCAAGCCGGAATGACGGTTGTCTATCGCCCCGCTTGACGTATAAGTGCCGTAGTCGTAATACTTCTCGAGTAACGCGCCGTTATCCTCCAGGTCTACCTCGATGGCGAAACGTTCCAACTTACCGGCTCCGGACTCCTTGGCAGCGTGGAGCCGTTCCAACAAGGCAAAGCCGTCGATACCGGGGCAGTTCGCAAAACGGTAGCCGGTAACGTTCGCCATGCTTTCCATGTTAAAACCGCTTTCCTGCAATTTAGGCAGGTGCTCCAAAAACAATTCCTCCAACGTGCCGGGAAGCTCCAACTCTACAAGCGGGGCACCCGTGGCCAGCTTCAAACGGGTAACGCCTGTGCCTTGCAGGTTCAGTTTCTTCAAACGTGCCTGCCAGCTCAAATCAAGCGTGGCCGCATTACCATTGTCACCGTTACGGGCCAGGAGGTTATTCTTCATGTTCAGTTCCTCCAACAGGGTCATGTTGGAGGTGGAGGTCATAAACGAACCGCTGCGATAGCCGCTGGCCGTTTCCACGCTCATATCCAGTTTCACAAGCGACGTAAGCAGTCCGAAGTTGAAGCCCACGGCGAAGGCGTCCTCGTGCCAGACCAGTTCCTTGATACGGGCCGCGCCGATTATCTTCAACGGGTCGTTCTCGCCGAACGCTCCCTTTAGCTGCAAAGTATGAGGGGCGTCGGCCTCTACCAATCCGCTGTCCGCCTGGACACCGTTCGAGGTACTGATCTGTACACGGTACGGGATGGTCAGGGCGAACTGCATCGGCTTCAAGATATACCCGGCATCCAAGGAGGCGGTGGACTGGTAGAACTGCGCCCCCAACGTGGATACATAGCCGTATTCCACCTGTTTGAGGTCATAGCGTCTCTTGATGAAGTAACCGCGGTGAGCCTTCAATGAACCTTTCAGACCGTAGATTTGCGGATAGGTCTGTTCAGCGCCGTCGGCACCCACCTTCATCGGGTTAAGGAACGGATAAATATATTTGAAGATACCGCTCTTGTTATAAAGCCGTGAACACCACTTCTCCATCTGCTCCTTATCGAAATGGTCGGAGGCTTTCTGTACGCTGAAGGCCGACATGAAAGAGGAACCGCCGTTATAACCGCTTACCATGATCTCCTCCATCAAATCACGGAAGTTCGCCAGTACCAGGTTCCAGAGCCAACTGTTATGGCCCTGCATCACATACGCGCCGTTACGTTTGGTCTGGCGGTTGTCGTCATATTCACCGGTGAGGAATGTCTTGTTATCCGATCCCAGCTGGCTGTCCCCGTCATAATAGGTCGTGTACCAGATCACGCCGTCCCACGTCCTCAAAAGCATGTTCTTCGCCAACTGGTCCACGCCCAGGTTAAAGTCGATATACTGGTAGTAGGCGATCAGGTAAGGGATATTGAAATACTTCATGGCATCCCTTTGGAAAGTCGGGCTCTGCCATTGGGCCGACGGGAACTTGTCGCCGTCATCCGTGTAATCCACACCGGTAAAGGTATGGGTGGCCGTGTCGTACGCCATCCGCTTGCAGGCCTCGGTCTCCTTGGCACAACGGTAGACGAACGACATCATACGGTCTACCGCCTTGTACATCTTGTCGTATGTGTCACCCGTTCCGAGGTGCTCTTTCAGGTTGGGTTCTTCGGCCTCGTCACCGCCACCGCCGGACCAGAAGGTATCCTTCGGGTGGTTGAACTCAAAGCCGCCATCGAAGTTGGCATCCATAAAGTCGACATGGCCCGCCTCGCCGGACGGCAGCCAGTGGAACAGGCAAAGGTCGTTCGAGTTGTTCAGCGTCTCGATACAGATCGGCAGGTACTCCTTCTCCCCATCCTCGCCGGCCTCGAGATAATCCAAGGTATCGCCCTCGCCCCAGGTCTCAGAACCGATGGTATCGTCCTGGCCGAAGATCGGGTAACTGTCGCTTTTCTCGTTGTTCATGTTGTATTGACCGTAATATATGAGGTCCTCGTCTTCCGATCTGGCGACAAAGAGGTCGCACGGCATTCCGTCAATGGCCGATCGGATATCCTCTTTCAGGCTATGGTCCCCGGCATACCGTTGGGCGGGAGTCAGCAATCCCATTTCTTTCAATCCGTCATGGATGAATTTCGCGCCACCGGTATTGGTCGTCATGGAAGAGTCCGAGAAGTCGCACTTCGCACAGGCCAGCTTCGCGCCGATGGAACCCTCACGCAGCCTGAACAGGTTCTTCTTCCCTTCCGTTGCCGTCGGGCTGCCCTGCTGCCCGTTGCCGTCAATCTCCCCATAACTCATACGGGCGGTGTATCCGCTCGCCGTCTTCTGGAAGTAGAAACGCAGGTTCTTTCTCGCATAGTTCACCGATGACGTTCCTTGTATGCGCAGGAATATGTCATGGGCTATCCAGTCCAGCTCACGGTTCTCACCATTGTAGAAACGCACCTCCCGGCACAGCTTGTTCGCCTTCTTGTCGTTCAGCTGCGCCAACGCGTCCATCACGTTCAACGTGTCGCTCTCACTCGGGACCTCGCTGCCTACCGAACCCGAACCGATCAGCACCAGGATAGAGTTCTTGCGTTTTGCGATCATCCCCGCCAGCTTGTCCATGCTTACCGTATCCCCCTCGCCCAGCACACGGTTTTCCTCGTCAAGCGTGCGCACGCCTTTCTCCTCCTCGACATCTTCAAGGTGGTTCCGGTCCACTATATAGTTATTCAGAACCTCGTCATCCGTCAACGCCTTGTTATAGATGCGGATGCTCTTTACCGACAAATCGGCACCGGTGGAGTTGAACTCCAGCTCGCTCTGGATGTCGAAATTCACCTTGTCCAGCCATTTGGAGGCTGCCGATTCCTCACCGTTGACATAAAAACCGATGAGCGTCCGTTGCTCGTTCGTCTCCGTGACCGGATAGAACACATAAGTGATCCTGATATTCTTGCCCGGCTCGAACTTCGTTCCTACCGAGTCCTCATAGCGGATCAGCTCCCCGGCGTCCACAGCCTCGGTCACCACGCCCGTCAGGAACTTGGCCTCCTCAGGGGTTACCACCAAGCCATACCGGTTGCCGTTCGACAATTTACCAAGACAGGTGATCAGTTCGGCTTTCGTATCCGTCACGTTGTCCGTACTATATTCGATTTCCAACGTCATACCCACATCCCGGATGCTGTGGCCGACCGGTTTCTCCGCCTCGTTAAACGGGCGGTAGCCGCCATCGGCCGTAAGCGTCATGCCGGCACCGTTGCTAAGTAACAGGCGGTCCTTGTACCAGCCTGAACCGGCACCGTTCTGGTTCACGCTCCAAAGCATGTCCTTAAACGCCATGTACTTGTCACCGCTTATCCAGGAGGCGGCGTTGTTCTCGGTGTTGCTACGGCCGAAAGCGTCAAACGTGCAGACCGCGTCCGGTGACAATGTGGCCTCGATGTCCGGGTGCGAGGTCGTTACCACGTCAAGCGTAACTTCCGCCGTGCCACAGGTCAACGTATAATCCTGCGGTTCGGTGTTTACGTTCGTCTTACCATAGCTGCCCGATTCGCCACGAAGCAAACGGTCTTCCTTCAACTGCGTACCCGCGCTCGCCACCTTGACAGCCGCAATGTTGCTTAGACGGTCGTAGGCGGTATATGTGAAATTCCAGGCCGTGAACTGTTCCGCCCTCAAGACGGGCTCCTTCCAGTCCGTTTGAAAACCGTTTGAGACATGATTGAACATCATTCCAACGTAGTTCGACACACCGCCCGCCTTCAGCAAGGAGATATAATGCACACGGCTCATGACACCGGAGTTTTCATGTATGGCGTAGGCCTCGATTACGTTCAGTCCCTCCTGCATGGAAGAAAGCGGGACGGAGATGTTCTTCGATTGAAGGCCCGAACCGGAAGACAGTTGCAACGTGGACGGCACTCCGCCGTTCAAACGCCAGTGGATGTTCTTCTCGCCTGTTGTCCCCTTGATCGTAAAGGGGATATTCACGTCGTTCCTGTAGCCGCCATCTGCCACGCCGTTACCCACGTTGTAGGTGGTCTCCATCGTCATGGCCACCATCGTCACACGGGCCGTGGCGGTCTTGGTCAATTCCTTGCCTTCATAAACCGCACGCGCCTCCACCTGTATCGTGTAAGTGGTCGCGTCTGTCAAATAGCCGGAAACATCGAACGTATAGGATTGCCCGGCCCTCACGCCTATGAACTCCGCATCCTGAAAATCCGGAAGGACGGTTGCGCCACGTTTCACGATGAGACGGGCGCTCAAATCCGAATATCCGCTGACCTCGCTTCCTCCCGCCGTACCGACGCCCACGGCATATCTCACCACGAAACCGGTACCCAACGACAAATACTGGGAAGCGGGCAAGGAGGAACCCGAGGCATCGGCCAGGTCTATATTCACCACCACCTTGTCATCGTCCGTGTACTTGGAAAAGCGTACCTCCCTGTCGCTTTCCCCGCCTTCACTATCCTTCTGCGTGACTGTCATCACGTACTGCGTGCCGTCCTCGCTGTCCGTCACGTCGATATTCGTCACGGTGCCCACCAGCGAGGCGAACACCGCGCCGCTCGTTGGGGCTTTCGTCTCACCGGCGGCCAGCTCCTCCGTAGGGGTGGCCTTGTCATCAATACTTTTGATATAGTTCTCCACCAACCGGCCGCTCACAGGAAGATTACCCGTGGACTCGTCACCGGACCAATTGGTCTTCTGCATGTCCAGACCGTCCTCGTCATATACTTTCTTTGCCATATCGTTATTCTTTAAAAGTTATTTCATCCGTTTCCATCCGTCCGTCCGGCTCCAGGGTTTGTCACTCTGCCAAAAGCCCGCGCCGAAACAACTCCTTATCGCCTGCCAAACCAACTTGGCTCCTATATAGACCGCCGCCACCACCCGTTCGCCTGCGCGGATGGCCGTCACCTCCTTGTTTCCAACACTTATCATGCCTATTCCTCCTCGTAAATCAGGTAAATGGTCTTGCTGTCCTTTTCCTGAAGACTTTCAAACTCTTCCTCGGTCATCTCCTTATGTTTGTAACCTTGGGCTATCGCGTCCTCGGCCTTCTTCGCGGCCGCCTCCGCCTTTGCCGCCGATTCACCCGCCGTCTGGATGGCCTTCTTTGTCTCCTGCGTGGCCGCTTCCATTTTCGGGGCCAGTTCCTCCACCCTTTCAGCGGCCTCGATCGCCCTTGCCGCCGCGTCATCGGCCGGTTTGGTGAGCAGATTGACAGGGACGCTCACCAGCTTGTCACCTTTCTGTCCCGGCAGGGATTTGACCCCGCTCAGCGAGCCGACCGTCTCAAGGGATTCGACACTTTTCGATTCCGCCTTGACCGCCTCCAGGACCTGATTGATATCCGATTCTGTCAGTGCCATGTCAAACCCCTCCCTCTATCAGTTCATAAACCTGGCCGTAACCGCCGGCCGTCAGGCTCTCGCCGCATACCTCCTTGATAAGCGTACCCTCCTCGGTGGTGACCTCCAGGATTCCACCGCCCTGGATGATACGCTGGCACAGGACGTAAGCCTTGAACTTCTCATCACGGCCTACCGGTTTGTCTTTTCCGTAATTGAACAGGGCCTCCCTCCTCCTGGGCGCCGGCCTCCGCCACGGCGGTGGCGATGTTGTCGCCGCCAAGCTCGTTCCCGTCAAAGCCCCTGAATCTCCTGTTTAAGTCAACTTTCATATCTCTTTGGTTTTAAATGTTTATTCCCCTGTATAGCCGACTATGATGCCGCCCCTCACGATAAGTCTTATTTTGTCAAGGTCGGGATTCTGGTCGGCACCATCCCCCCAGTTCACACCCTCGTTATACACGTATGTACCGTCGGAATTGCGGCTCTTGATGTACCGGAACCCTTTCGACGCGCAAACATCACTTATCAATCCGTTACCGGTGTCCCTGACATCTACCGGACCGACAAAGAACCCGGCATAGGTCATACCGCTGGCCGGGTAGGTTAAAGAACCTGTCGACGCGTATATGGCCGCCCCACCGGATGTCGCCCCGACCGACTTCACTCCGAACCGCCCGTCGGTGGCGCCATTGAAAGCCACGTCCACGATCCCCTCCGCCGAGGAACTCGCAACTCCCAGTTTCAACCTCCGGGAATCGTTTCCGAAATAATCGCGGCTCTTCCAATACAAACGGCCGTAATCGATCGTAAAGCCACCTATCTTACCGCCGCTCGCCTTGACAGTACCGCTGATGTTCGCGTTCCGGGTCTCGATACTGCCATCCGTTAACACCTTGAAATTGCTATTTGCTGTTACAAGCCCTTCCAGCTCAATTTGGTCAGCCCGGATGGTAACACCGGAAACAAGGTTGCCGAACTCATCACGCTTGACATAGACCTTCAAATCCGCGCTCTTTACAAGTCCGTTGCTTGTAACGCCCTCAGCGAACAGCTTGGAGAAATTGGCGGTAGTCACCAACCCTGATTTATTCCGCAATTCCCCGTTCTCATCGAAATGGGCAGAAATCAACCTGTTATATTTGGCCGTCGTGATGATGGAGGATGCCTCCAGCACATTGCCGTCCTTGTCAAAATTCGCGGCGGCGATCCTGAGCATCTTATCCGACTGATCGAAGAACGTGGCATACTTATATGCCAGGGCATCCGTCCGGTCTGTCGAGAACACCAACAAGGACACTTGGATAACACCCGTGAACGACAGCTTGAAGTCACCGGTCCCGTTCCACAGCCCGGAATGGTTGAATACCTTCTCCCCACCGACCGGCAAATCACCGTCGTAAGCGAACATGTTGAAATTCTCGTATCCGTTCTTGTTGGAATTGACAAACTCGATACGCAGGTGTCCGGCCTCGATCACCTTGTAATGGAAGGACAGGTAGACATAGCCCGGAATGCGAAGCCCGTCCCCGTTCAACTCCTTGAAATCTGGAATCGTGCGGAAATCCCCGTTCTTCTGCATGATATAACTGTTCGTTATCCTGACGTAAGGAACCTTGCCGGTCTTCACGACCTCCACGTTGCCGTTCTCGCTCGATGACAACAGTTTGTTACCGGCAAGAATCCACTTGCCGCCGAAAGTCAGGAACGCGGCCTTGTACCCGCTTATCCATTTACTCATCCCCTCGGTAAACGTGGTATTGTCGAAAAAGCTCTGCTCCTCCCTCACCTCGTCGCGCAGACCCTCCACGGCTGATTGTATCTTACCCTCCGTAATTTCAAATTTCGTCAGGATATCCTCGCCGGTCATGAGGACGAACGTACCTTTCAAATATACGTTGTCACCATAGAGACCGTTCCCGTGTGGTTGGCTATTCGCCGGGAAAGCGCTGTCCTTGATACCGTCAAGATTACCCACCCGGCAGCGCAAACAGCCGTTGAAGTTTTTCGCATTCACGCCGTCCAGTATGTCAACACGTGGCTGGCCGTCCTCGGTGGCCGATATGCTGATCAGGTTCTGCCGGAGCGGGTTTTCCGTGTTACCCATCAGCACGCACTCATCACCCGCCTTCGGTTCCGTTCCGCCAAACTCCCTCTGGGGTACCGTTATCCCTTCCGTGTCGCCTTCCGACACTTCCACCCAGTAACCCCGAATCTCCGCCCCCGTAAAAACGGCACAGCGCATCAGGTCATGCGCCACGAACGTGTTCTCCTGCTCAAAGGTGATGCGGTAATTGTTGCCCTCCTTGGTCACGGTCTTGATCTTGCCGTTGGCCGCGGATACAACCAACTGCCCCCTTACGCTGCGAACCGTTTCTATGAGCAACTCCAGGGCCACCAACGTCTGCCGGATGGTCGCCTTGTCTATCGTAAGATTACTCAGCCCCGTTATTTTATCTATCCATAGCTGCCAGCCCTCGCCGAACATACCGTCCACGAAACGGGTACTGCGGAGCAGTTCACGGATGACAGCCGTCAGAAACTCGGCGTTCCCGTCGCCGTCAATATTGCCCCCGGATTCACCGGCTTTGTAATCCCCAAAATAAGTCCCTTTCAGGAAACCGATCACCTCGGCCGCGGTATCCCGATGACGTTTGCTCAGGAACTCCCTCTGGCTTCTTTTCGCCGAGAAAAGGTTGTTGTCCGTGGGCAGCGTATTATCGAAGCTCCGGATAATATCGGGAAGCCCGGAACTTTCGGCCTTGGCTTTCGTATAGCTTTTTAGTTCCCCTATGCTGTCGTTTACCCTGTCGAATTTCGATACCTGCAGGGCGTCGCTGATCTCCAGGTCCATCTCCCCGGGAAGGTTCACCTTACGCGTGATCTTCGTAATGCGGCTCCTGCGGTAACCGTCTTTCGGGAAATACTCGGCACTCTCCAATTTTACGCGCCGGCCGACAAACAGATCGGCCTCCTGCCGCTCGATCCACACATGGTCGGTCGGAGCCTTGTAAGCCGCGATATCCAGCCAGTGGTCCTTGTTGTATTCGTCCACCGCAGCCGCAAATTCCTCCTCTGCCAGCCGGTAATACTTATCCGGCATCCGGATGTTCCAAAGGGCATAGGTGTCCCCGGCCTTCGGGACGAGCTTGCCGCCCGGAAGCTGCGTATCATCACCGTAAGGCCAGATCGTGATGATCTCAAACTCACGGGTGGCGCTATCGAAGTTCACCTCGAAATAATGGTCGTCCCCCTCTCCCAGCCCGGAAAGGTCACCGCTCTGGAAGGAGACGCGTTTCGTCTCACCGGCCAGCTCATAATCGTTCGGATCGAAATCCATCCCGCCGTCCTTGAAGTAATAGACGGTAAAGGCCTTACCCTCCTCGTCCGTCACCTCCTCACTGCGGACACTGCTTACCGTACCCACCCGCCGGGGATAGATACCGCTGAAGGCGGCCTGTTCGTAGTGGTCATAGATACCGTACTCGTCCACGCCCACCTCCACGTACTTCTTTTTTCCGGGGAGCATCAGACGGGGGCTGCCGTACTTCTCGGCGTCGATGTTCCGGCTGCTGCCGATCGGGAAAAGGCGCGTGTAGAACTTTGCCGTATTGCTCGTATCCCGCTCCAGGGAGGTCAACCCCTTGCCGTATCCCAACGTGATCTCCTCGCCGTGTTCGCAACGGCACACGTTCACCGTCTGCCCCTCGACCCACCATTCTGCCTTGCCTCCCACCTTGCCGGCGATCTCCTTCAAGGCCTGGTCGCAGTACATGCCCTCATAGTCGATCACGATAAGGTCGGTACCGTCCACCTGCCCCACCTTCCAGTCGGTAATGTTACCCATGCCGTCGTTGATGGCCTTCACCACCATCGCCACATGGTCACGGGGCGTGGCCGTCAATGTAAACAGGGGATTGGTGTCGCCGTCCGTTGTCTCCAGCACGAGAAAACGCCTGATCAGGCTCTCGATACCGTACAGCTTCAGGTTATACTCCCACTCGCTACCGCTTTTCTCTTTCGGGGTGTACCGCTCCGTCAGCCAGTACCGCTCGCCCATGTAGTCCGTGAAGTCGCCTACATCAAGGGGGATATGGGCATAATGCGTGAAGGAGAGCGCCAGCACGTTGTCACCCTGCACCTCCTTGCTCTGCGTCGAACTGTCACTTGCGGCCACATCCGCACGCTTGGCCCCGGCTTTATCGTATATCGTTAAAAGCATATTCGAATCGTCTTTGAATGGTTATATAATCGGTACCGGCTCGCGGAACTTCACCTTGAATTTCCCGGCGTGGACCCCTTCCTGCCACAAATAGGTCAGCGGGGTGAACTTCGGGCTGTCCGTGTATCTCACACGCAGTGTCAGATCAAGCTGGGAAAACGCAATATCAAGCCACCCGTCCTTCCCTTTCTTCAGGAAATTGATGAACGCGAAGTATTTCCGTAGCCATCCCGCCTTCGTCTTGTTATACAGGGCAAAGTGCAGCGTCACGTCACGCGCCTCGTTCCTCGGGGTAAGCACCGCGCTGTATTTCTCCCCGTCCTCCTCCCGTATGTCCACGGCCGTCTCCTTCTTCGTCTTGCTCGGGGTCAGGATCGCCGAGAGGTTCTCCATGCCACCACGTCGGTCCTCCACCAGGAACACGCCGTATTCCGTCCAAATGTCCGTGCCGTTCACCAGCACCAGCCCGCCCAATATATCTGCCATGTCATTTCACTTTTAGTCCGTCACGTATCATTTTCTTTATCTCATCCTTTATCTCGCCCAGGTGTCCAGCACTTACGCCCGTGTTCTCGGCGATCCGCGCCAGGTGGCCCTCGGCCGTGTCCATCTTTTCCGACACGCTCTCCAGCCGGTCATCCATGCTCGACCAGTGTTGCAGCCCGCCGGTGAACATCCCCTCCAGCTTCGTGCCCTGGTCCTGCGTCATGGCATTGAAACCGCCCGTTTTCGCGCTCTGGGCTGTACCACCTTGCTGTGTCTTGTCATAACCGGTGGCTGCCGCCAGGTTGTCACGCAGGTCCACCGCCTCTTCCACATACCGCAAGTATTCGTCGGCCAAAGCCTTCCGTTCCGCTTCCGTCAGTTCGTTGTCCTCCATGGCCTTGCCGAACTTCTCCCACCAGCCTTTCAGTTTGTCGCTGTACATCTCACCGATCTTGTTGCTCAGCATCGCCCGCATGAAGTACTCGGATATATCCTCCGCCGCATCCTTGGCACCGTACTTCATGTTCATCAGGTTGTCGATGAAGCTGCTGTACATACCATCGAATGAAATGCCCGTCAGCCCTTCATACAGTTGGTCGGTCAGTTCCTCCAGCTTGCCGGCCTGGTCTATGTAGTCATCCAGTTTTTCGGTAAGCCGCCCGCCATAACCGCCCTTGCCCGTGTCCTGTATCTGTGTCCACATGTCCACGTTGCTTCTGAGGGCCTTCATCTCCTCCGGGCTCAGGCTCCACAGACTGCCGTCCCACTCACGGCCGATCTGTCCGCTTAGCTTGTCTATCTGTGCCTGGCTGAAACCGCTCCAGTAGTAGTTCCACGAGTGGTGGCTTTTGCTGTAGCGTGCCTGTTCCTGCGCTATCTGCAGATAGTTTGCATTCGTCTCTTTCTGGTATTTGTAAGCATCCCGGTAAGCTTCCACCGATTTAGTCCCCTTGCTTGCCTTGATGGTATCGGTCAGGTCCTCAATGGAGGTCTGCAGTTTCTCGTTCCGGTCTGTAAGGCGGTCTATAGCCGCCTGCACTTCCCTGGCGTTTCCGTCGATGCCGAACAGTTTGTTGAAACCTCCGAAAGACACCGTGTTCAGCAATCCCCCGATACCTTTCACAAGGGAACCGCCTATCTGTTTGAACAGGTCTCCGCTCAGGATATTGTCGAGTATTCCGGTTATCGCATTGAAAATGGTGTCTATCAATGATGAGATAATCGGGCCAATACCGTCTTTCAGCAAATCCAGTATGGAGAGAATGGCCGATATGATCTGCCCGATGACTCCGGCACTTGACAGGGTCTCGGACATCTGACTGATGGCATCACCGACCTTGCCTCCGATATTCAGTTTTGACAGACCGGTAAGCATATTCTGGATTCC
>OLOD01001585.1_pt1 | contig 13757 bp, 12 predicted proteins | sample 1671921 | NCBI WGS metagenome assembly OLOD01 (sample SAMEA3136626, study PRJEB25190) | human gut metagenome | biome: human gut; feature: human-associated habitat; material: faeces | place: Austria | collected 2013
GCTGATATTTAGTGAGTTGTGGCGGTTTTACCAACCACTTTTGTCTATTATACCATTTTTTATATCTCTGCAGCCTCTTTGCCTACGAAGGTTTACCATGGCCTTTCCCCCTTTATAAATGTGAAGCTGCCACATCTGCAGCATTTCCTCCCAGCAGTTATCTTTTGTTTTTTCACGCATTATCCTTTCATGCGATATTTTCATCCTGCATTCCTGACATACACACATTGAAATACATTATGACGACTATCTTTATAGGAAAACTGATCAAGGATGAGCTTAAGGCACAGCAGAAGTCTGTCGTATGGCTCTCCCAAGAGCTTGGCTGTAACCGCACCAATATCTATAAGATTTTTAACCGCCACAGCATCGATGCCGAATTGCTCCTGCGCATCTCGCGCATCATGGGGCGCAACTTTTTCGAGCCATATGTCGAGCGGCTTTCCAGCTGAGTCCTCGTGCTCGTATAGGTCTGCCGTTTTGTGACAGGCAGGTTCGGTGGATTTTATCTTCCGGCAAAGGCCATTGCCGGTTGTCAGTGGGTTTCTCCGGCGCTTTCGCCGCTAAGCATTCCGCATGCGGCCTCGATGTCTTCTCCTCGCGAGGCACGTATGGTTGCGGTCACGCCAAGTTCGTTGAGCCTGTCGCGAAACCGCTCCATGACGGCGGTCGATGCGGTCCGGTGTTCAAAACCGGGGATTGCGTGGAATCTTATGAGGTTCACACGGCAGTCGAGACCGCGCAGCAGACGTCCGAGTGCGTCGGCATGGCGCATGTCGTCGTTGACACCGCCCCACATTATATATTCAGCCGACAAGCGGCGCTGATGGGCAAAGTCGTAGCCGCGCAGAAATTCCATGACGCGTGTTACCGGAAACGCCTTTTCAATCGGCATGAGGCTTTCGCGTTCGGCCGGGAACGGCGAGTGAACACTGATGGCCACATGTACCTTTGTCTCGTCAAGAAGACGGCGGAGCGAATCGAGCTTGCCGATGCTCGACACCGTGATGCGCTTCGGGCTCCATGCCAGCCCCCAAGGGGCGGTGAGCACTTCGAGCGCTTTCAGCACTTCGTCAATATTGTCCATCGGCTCGCCCATTCCCATGAACACAAGGTTGGTCAGGGTCGAGCTTTCGGGTATGGCGAATATCTGGTTTATGATGCCGGCAGCGGTCAGGTCGCCGTGAAATCCCTGTCGCCCTGTCATGCAGAACTTACATCCCATCTTGCATCCTGCCTGCGACGAGACGCACAGTGTCGCGCGGTCGCGGTCCGGGATATAGACAGCCTCGACATCGCGTCCGCCCTTGCCGCTTGTCAGAAAGTCGAAATCCTCGCCTCGTGTGGCGAAGAGATATTTCACCGTGCCGTCGGTCGACCGCGAAGCCTTGACCGGAGCCTGAAGGCCGACGCAGTAGTGTTCGCTGAGCCATTCGCGTGATGCCTTCGGAAGTTCGGTCATCTCGTCGATGCTGCGTGCGCGGTTGACATAGAGACGGCGGGCTATCTGCTTGGCTGCAAACTTGCGCAGACCGGCTTCAGCGGCAACGGTTTCGAGCTCGGCGAGTGTCATGCCAAGCAGGGGGCGGCGTATTTCGTGCTGTTCCATTTTTAGGGTCGTTATGAAGGGTGTATCAGGGGATGCCCCGGTCAGTGGCACGTTACTTCGAGATGCTTGTTTAAAGGATATGCTTATGCCATAGGACAATCCGGCCACAAAATTACGAAAAAAAATCGCCAAATCCTTGCAAAAACCAAAAATCATACTTACCTTTGCACCGCAAACATGGGGTATTAGCTCATCTGGCTAGAGCGCGACACTGGCAGTGTCGAGGTGAGCGGTTCGAGTCCGCTATACTCCACAACTCATGCTGACAATCAGCAAACCACAGGCATAACGCCCAATTTCACACCCGTTTAGGTTGAAGTTGGACGTTTTTATTCTTTAACTCCCCTCACACTGCCGAATCTGACCACAGCTTCTAATTTCGGGTCACTCCTCCCAGCCAATCAACTCTGAGACGCACGCAACCTCACACCCAAAATCAGAAATGGGTGCAGAGACTCCCACACCCATCCCAACTTTTTCTTTTGCTCATCCATCTCCATATATAAGTTTAGGTTTATCCGGGCATATATAAAGCCCGAACCAAACCAAATTTATTGAGAACAGGGATTTGAAAATAAATGTGGTAGTCTCAGTCAAAAATACATAAAGTCATCACATAGGAAAGAATAAATCTGGTACGGTATGATACCAAATTTATAAACAATAGAATTGGGAACTTTAACAAGGGATTACTGTGGAGGTTTTACTTTTTTAGTCTTGATTTACACTATGTCCACAGTTCATGGAATAACTCTGCAACGACTAATCCTAAAAAAAACTATAAGGTCAGCATAGATTACATATTTTATGGTTGAACAATCTCAGTCGCATACCCGACTGTTAGTCCCCGTATTTCCACACGTCAGAAATATGAAAGAACTAATATGCCCGGTCAGATGCTGATATTGACCGGGCATTTACATAATAGAGTATGAAGATTAGATGATTACCTTTTTACTAACATAACCAACCTTTATGATATAAATTCCCTTTGTGCATAACTCTATCTCGTTATCGTATGTCGAAATTATAAGTTGGCCTTGAAGATTATACACAGAGACAATATCTGTGTCAGCATTCCCTCGAATATATAGCTTACTTCCATCCACTCTAATATCAATTTTTTCATCAGCTTTTATATCGGAGATTCCTGAATCTTCATCCTCTATAATATTCCAAAATCTGCTCCATATGTTACTCGTTGAATATATGCTTTTGCAACCAGAGGGTACATGTAGTTTAGAATCGATAAATACATTATCATTAAATGCATATTTATGCAGATTCGGAGGGGTTATGGCTTTTATGTATATATCTTTTACTGATGATTCACTAAAACCAGATAATTCTGTTAATTCAGAGCCGAAATATATATCATTTAAAGTTCCTGTTGAAGCAAAGCCAGATATTTTGTTCAGAGAATTAGGAAATATCAATTCGGAAATATTAGGAGTACTTTTAAAAATTTCACACTTCTCTATACAATCATTCCATATTATATTTGTCAAATTATTGCTAGACACTGAATCCACGCTGCCAATATCTGTTAATTCTTTGCCATATTCAAAGGTTGTTAGACTGCTCGAATCTAATGAAATGGGCTCACAAATACTTGCCTTATTGTCAAAATATGTAAACTTTGTCGTATTTATTGACCTTCCCCAATATACATATTGCAACTGTGAAAACTTAAATCCCCAAAATGACCAACTATAAAGTGGATTCACAGTTTTAATTAAAATATACCCATCATCATCCACTGAGTATTCGCCATATACATCAGGTTTGTACTGATAGTGTTTAAATGTTGTAAGCGGTTCAATATTCAGGGGTGATTCTCCATCCTCCAGAATTAGATTTTTGGGATTCATTGTAAGCAATAAATTATATGGAATTTTAGTTACCATACTCCCAATTGTCAAATTCTGTGTGCATGAATTAATCCAAGGGTAGTACTTAGTGTCGGTGCTAAGTTCTTTAAATTCAGCTACAGATCCAAAATATTCGATGTCTCGGCGTAATTCAAGCTGTTCAACTGGACACTCTGCAAAATGTCCAAAGTAATAATAAGAATAAGAAGTTACAGAACTTCCAGAACGTCTGTATGAATATTTTAAGGTCAATGGTTTGGAAGACTCTGAAATAATGATAGATTTCAACGATGAACATCCAAAAAAGGCATTGTAACCGAGCCAAATACAACTGGATGGTATTGTTACTTTATTAATTGCCGTACATCCTTCAAATGCGGAAAACTCGATTTCAGATAAGTTGGCTGCCGACTCTAGGTGTAACTCACTTATGCCAGTACAGTTTTGAAAAGCCTTATTTCCAATAGAAATAATATTGAATGTCCTTCCGTTATATTCCACGCTTGCAGGTATTGAAATTACTCCTGCATACTTTTCAATATTTGCTATAACTTTACACGTCATATCATCCAAAGAGATGATTTCATATCTTATGCCGTCTACCTCAAAATCATAGGCAGATGCAGAGAAGGATAGGCATAGCATAGCCATGACCATCCAAAGTTTTTCAATGATTGGTTTCATTTTGTTATTTTATGATAGATTAAAGTTGTAGTATTATACCCCTGATATCCTTGATGCCACGGCAGAGGAACTTGATCTGCAAGATTGGTAGCAATCTTGTCAGAGATGTCATTGTTCACATAAACAGAGACTGATTCAATCTTGTCGGATTTTTTCAGGCACTCCATCACTTCTTCCCAGAATTCTTTCCCCTCTTTATTTTCTATTTCTGGATTAACAATTTCAACAAGCACCTTCCCATTGAATTGTACGGCAATTTTTACGTCATCGGAATCAATAGAATTTGCATTAAGCAACTTTTTAGTTTGAGCTAACGCCCATTGTGAGTTAGCGGACTTCTGTTCTGCCACTTGTGGTTTTTCGAATGGATGAAGCACCCATTGGATATAGAGGGTCACAGATGTTGGAATTTCTACTTTTGTCATGTATTCCAAGTTGCCTCGGTCATCCTCTCGTTGGCATGATTGGTTTATAAAAGAAAAAGCGCAGGAATCTGTATCTGTTACCGTCCTACGTTCAGAGGCTTCTCGCATTGCCTTACCTATGTCGGACGGCAACGCAGAAGCCCACGCTTGTATATGCAATCAATGCGTCCGGCTGTATTTCTCCCGAAATATCGTGCCGAAAGCAAGATAATTACATATCCACGGGCATCTACCGTTGCTCAATCCTTGACATAGGTGTGAAATTTTGCGAGAATTTCTGAACGTCAAGAATCAGCGTGGATAAACGCTTTCTTATGTATTTTCACTACATCCCACTCCGCTTAACCCCAGACCGGGGCTTCTGCGAGGCGGTCTGCAGCTACAAATGTAAAAATAAATTTTCATATAGCAATACAATATGCTAAAAAACATAAAAATATAAAAAAGCAGGCCGTGTCAATTTTTTTGACACGGCCTGTTGGTATTGTTGTTTGGATAGATTCAGTCGGATGTAACTGTTAGCGGATGATTACCTTGCTGACCTTGTTGCCCTGACGACGGATGAAAAGACCGTTTTCGGGGTTCTCGACACGGATGCCCTGAAGGTTGAAATATTCGGCAGGAGCGTTGTCGTCTGCGCCGATTTCTGTGATAGAGCTGCTGTCGGCTTTCTCGATTGAGATGGGCTGCACCTGAAGATTGCCGTTGTAGCATCCGATGATAGCGGTAACGTTGAATGTGACGTTTTCATATTCCTCGGGCAGAGTTGTATAGAACTGGTTGTAGCCGGCAAATGTTGTTTCGCCCTGCTGGAAAGTGATGTTACGGTTGTTTACAGAGGCAATGTTCACGCCATTGATTGCCACATATTCAAACTTGTTGGCCTCGGTGATTTCGCTGAGGGCTATCGTGCGGGGCGCGCTTTCATTGCGTGCGGTTGCAGGCTGTAGGCCGGTGGGGTTGGTGAGCTGGGGTTCGCCTACGTAAGTTCCGTAGCTTCCCATGAATCCGCCGGGGATTACATCGCCGGGCTCGTAGGTCTGGTCGATCTTGCCATAGATAAGCAGACGGCCGGAATTGTCTTTTACAAACAGGAATGAGCCGGTCTGGTAGATGACTTCTACATTTCCACTGAAAATTACCGGGTTCTTGTCAGCTTTTGCGATGAAAGCGGCGATGTCGGCAACTTTTTCAATGGGAGTTTCTTCTGCGTTGTTATAAGTCACTGCGCTGATCTGGATAAGTCCGTTTGCAGTGCCTGTGTCGCCGCAGTCGAAAGTCAGGCGATAGTAGAGATTTGCCTTGGGAGCTTCAAGAGTGAAGACCATTTCGCCGGTTTTGAAATTATCGGCCGGCATGTCGACGGTCGAGTCGATGGTAGCGAAATCAGCGGCTGCTGAAGTTTCGAGCTTGATTGAAGTTATCGGCTCGGGTGTGATTTTGTCGATGGTGACCTCGACTGTGTTGATGGCTTCGGCAATTGCGAAGTCGGTTGTGATGCTTGCGACAGAAGCGATGCCCTTGCGTCCGCATCTTACATAATCCCAGCCATTCTTGTTGTTGTTGAAGTTGGCAATCGACCATGTGTTCTCGCCGACTTTGACCTGCCATGTCGTTGTGTAGTTGCTTACTGATGCCTGATTGTTATTTGCACCGAACTGGCATGTGTAGAGAGCCTTGGCTGCACCCGGAAGACCGAGGCACAGAACCAGAACTAATGAGAGTAAAAATTTCTTCATAAAATCGGTTTGTGTTTCTAAGTGGATGAATTAATTGAATTGGAATAAACGCTTTCGACGTGTTAAATGCAAAGATAGGAGATATTCTTTAAACATTGTTTAATGTTTTTGTTAAAAATAGCTACGTGGCTTGTGCATTTTTTTATCTGTAGTGATAGAAACCGATCCTGTGGCATCTAAAAATGCCTATGCACATTTGACAATCTCCTGCAAACTTGTTATTTTTGCATAACTATGAAACTGATAGAACTGAACCTCGACAAAATCATAGCCTTATGTGAGAAATGAAATTGTTTTTTCGTCTGGAGGTCAGTCTGTCAGCTGGCGGTAGCTTTCAAGGTCATCGTCCGTGAAACAGCAGACGGTCACTTCGCCGTCGTAGTCGGTTGAAAGGCGGTGCATGATAGTGTCGTAGGCTATACGGGCTGCCTCGGCTTTAGGATACATATATACACCGGTGCTTATGCAAGGGAAGGCGATTGATTTCAGTCCGTTGGCTTTGGCGAGACTGATGGCAGTGTCGTAGCACGACGCTAAAAGCCGCCCGGGCCTTTCGGTCAGTTTGTCAGCCGCCCACGGGCGCAGATCGGGCCCTACGGTGCGAATCACCTTTTTACACGGGAGATTATAGGCATCGGTAATGACGCTCTGCCCTGTCGGACACCATCCGATTTTCAGGCACTCGGCCTGTAGCATCGGTCCTGCAGCCGAATGGATTGCGCCGCAGACGCCGCTTCCGGCGCGTAGCTGATTGTTGGCGGCATTGACAATGGCATCGGTTGTCAGGCGGGTGATTGAGCCTTTCACTATATGTAGGCGGTCTGATGGCTTCATGAGCGGTGGGGGATGAGGAGTTATTTTTAATTATAATGTTTTATCCTTCGCAAATGTAATTAAAAATCTACTGATTTTATATACTTTTGTGAGCGGTAAACGTTTAGTAAGAATCATGACAGTCGGCGAATTTGCAAATCTGGTAAAGGCCAAGTTGCCCTACACCGCCAATAGGCAGCAATCACTGCTTATTGACGCGCTTTCCCGTTTCTGTTCGTCGGCCACGCCTCCGGAGTCTGTCTTTATCATCAACGGTTATGCCGGCACGGGAAAGACCTCTCTGACAGGCGCGCTGGTCAAGGCTCTTGAGGAGGTCGGCCGTCCGGTTGTGTTGCTTGCCCCTACAGGGCGTGCAGCCAAAGTGTTCAGCGCACATTCAGAACATCCGGCTTTCACCATACATCGTAAGATTTACCGTGGGCCGACGGGCAATCTTTCCGGCGGTTTCACCACCATGCAGGACAATCGTCTTTCAAACGCCGTGTTTATTGTCGACGAGGCTTCTATGATAGGGGATCAGGAATCGGACTCAGGGCTTGCAGGGCCTGTCAACGGATTGCTTGAAGACCTGTTGCAATATGTGTTCACCGGCGATAACTGCCGGCTGATTATGCTTGGAGATATCGCGCAGCTTCCACCTGTTGGTAGCACCGAGAGTCCGGCCATGTCGCCTAAACGCTACAAAGAGCTTGGACTCCACGTCTCGCGTGCGGTTCTGACCGATACTGTCAGGCAGGCGCGCCATTCCGGTATCCTCCGCAATGCCACATGGCTGCGGCGTGCAATGCTTGTCGATCCTCTTCCCGCGCCAAAACTTATACTCGGCCACTACGATGATGTTTTTGTGGTCGAGGGCGAGGAGGTGCTCGACGCTATCGGTGACTGCTATCGTGACGGGGGAGCTGCGGCCACGGCTGTCATAACCCGTTCAAACCGGCGCGCGACGGCCTTCAATCTCGGCATCCGCAGTCAGATTCTTGACTATGAGGAGGAACTGGTCAAGGGTGAACGTCTGCTGATTGCAAAAAACAACTACACTTGGTCGGCTAAAATCAAGGGTCTCGACTTCATTGCCAACGGAGATGTGGCCGTAGTCACGGCCGTCCATTCCACAGAGGAAAAATATGGATTCCGTTTCGCCAATGTGACCGTTCATCTGCCTGACCGCGATGTCGATGTGGAGTGTCGCATATTTCTCGACACCCTTACCGACGAGAGTTCCTCGCTCTCTCGCGAACGCATGGAGTCGCTCGCTCAGGCACGGATGGACGACCCGGAGGTCAACGCTCCCGATGTTCCTTATGAGACTCGTCTGCGCCGTCTGCGCACCGACGAATATTTCAACGCGCTTCAGGTCAAGTATGCCTATGCCGTGACCTGCCATAAGGCACAGGGCGCACAGTGGCCCAATGTGTTTGTCGACATGGGGGGCATCCCTGCCGAAGCACAGGGTCTTGACTTCTACCGCTGGCTCTACACCGCCACCTCGCGCGCTACCTCGCGCCTCTTCTACATGAATCCCGACGAAGCCATGTGCGAATAGGCTCGTTATCGAAAAAATTCGTATCTTTGCAAACTAATAGGTAGCCGGATGGATAGACTCTTATTTGGCTCGGCTTCTTCAAGTAAAAACTATCATCAGATTATGGATACAACTCCCTCCAATCCTCCTGTTTACGGGTCTACTGAAAAGTGGACTGAAATAGAGCATCTTCCCGAATGGGACGAAGAATTCTATCATGTCTATACTGCCAAGAAATTTGGCAAGTGGCTGATGTTGAAAACTCTTCGCCCCGAGCTGAAGGGTGTGCCCGAATATGAGCAGATGATAGAGAAGGAGTTCGAGGTGCGCTACAATCTCGCCCATCCCCATATCATAATGATAAATGATTTCGAGGAAGTTCCCGGCCTCGGAATGTGTATCATCACCGATGATGTGTATGGCGATTCGCTTGAAAAGCTCATCAGGGAAGGCAAGGTTACCGATGCTCATCTCGACAAGCTCCAGCATCAGCTGCTTGATGCCCTCGACTATATACAGGCCAATCATCTTGAACACCATCCCCTGTCGACGTCCCGGATTATTTTTACCGAAAACGTCGGTAACCTCAAGCTCATTGATGTCGGATTCGACCAGAAGACCCACATCACGCCCAAGGATGCGAGCGAGGATATCAGGAACTACGGAGAAGTGCTCGCCGCCACGCTCGAAGCCATTCCCGGGCAGCATCAGCGACTGCGCAAGGTAGCTGAGCGTTGCATGAATCCCGACCCGGCGAAACGCTATCATGATGTAAATGAACTTCGGCTGGCTCTTGCCGACCGAAAGCAAAACAACATATACTTAGCTATAATAGCATTCCTCGTCGCGATGATCGCACTGCTGCTGTGGCTCAACTCTCCCTACCGACCGACTCCGCTTCAGGAGACCGCCAATATCCAGATTGAATCTACCGATTGAATATATGTCTGTAACGATCAAGGCCATAGAGCCGACAAAAAGAGAAATCAAGAAATATGTCAGATTCGGCAACAGCCTCTATAAAGGTAACGACTATTTTGTCCCTACCTTGGTTTTCGATGAGGTCCATACGTTGCTCCCCGACAAGAATCCTGCTTTTGAATATTGCCGTGCGCAGTCATTCATGGCTTACCGCGACGGAAAGCCTGTAGGACGTATAACAGCCATAATCAACGACCGGCTCAATGAGAGCACAGGCCGCAAGGAGGCGCGTTTCGGTTTCGTCGATTTTGTCGACGACCCCGAAGTGACCGACCTGCTCTTCGCGACAGCCGAGGAGTGGGCGCGCGACCGTGGCATGACCGAGATGATAGGTCCGATGGGATTTACCGATATGGACCGTGAGGGAATGCTCGTCGAAGGCTTCAACGAGATGGGCACTATGGCCACAATCTATAACTACGACTACTATCCGGCACATGTCGAGCGTCTCGGCTACCGAAAAGATACCGACTGGGTGGAATATCGCATCACCGTGCCCGACAAAGTGCCTGAGAAAATGACCCGCATAGCGGAAATCGTGTTGAAAAAATACGACCTCCGTATTCTAAAATACACCTCCGGCAAGAAAATCAAGGCTGACTACGGTCAGGCGCTCTTCCAGCTCATCAATGAGGCATACGCCGACCTTTACGGCTACTGCACCCTTTCCGAAAAGCAGATAGACTATTATATCGACATGTATCTCAGCATTCTGCGACTTGAATATGTCAGTGTGGTGGTTGACAGCAAGGGTGAGCTTATAGGGGTTGGCATCACCATTCCATCGCTTGCAAAGGCTCTCCAGAAGTCAGGCGGATCGCTGTTCCCGACAGGATGGTATCATATCCTTCGCGACATGAAGGGACAGAACGAGGTCATCGACTTGCTTCTCATTGCCGTCAAGCCTGAATATCAGTCAAAGGGTGTCAACTCGCTGTTCTTCTACGATCTTCTTAACATCTTCATCAAGAACGGCATAAAATATGCCGAAACGAATCTTGAGCTTGAATCAAACACAAAGGTCCAGTCGCAGTGGGATTATTTTGAGAAGCGCCAGCACCGCCGCCGCCGGGCTTTCCGCAAAAAACTGTAGCGACGGCTCTCTCCATTCCGTCACCCGCCTCAACCTCTAATCTTCCATAACCATGAACGACGGACGTTTGAAAATACTTTTTGTCGGAGATGCCTCCTCATGTCACCGTACACTCGCGCGGGGACTGCAGGAACTTGGCCATGAGACGGTGGTTGCCTCCAACGGCGGCTACTGGCTCAACACCGGGCGTGATATTGACATGCGCCGTCGCTTCAGCGGTAAACTCGGCGGACTTGACCTCTGGATGAGACTTCGGCTGGGACTCATGAAGAGAATGCGGGGGTTTGATGTGGTTACTATCGCCACGCAGAGCTACGTGGAACTGCGTCCCGTCAGGCAGCGGGTGCTATTTGACTTCCTCAAGTCAAATAACCGCTCGATTTTCAATACCGCACTCGGCACTGACCCCAATTATGTGGCCACATGCCTCGACCCTGACGGCCCGCTGAAATATAACGAATTTAAAATCTTCGGTGAGGATTCTCCCTATCTCAAGGCAAAGCCGTGGATATGCAGGGAGTGGCTGGCCGATGATATGCGTGCGCTCGACCGTCATATCTATTCGTCGGTCGACGGGGCTGTCTCTGTCCTCTATGAGAACGACCTTGCCCTGCGCCGGACGCTCCCTCCTGAAAAAATCGCATATTCCGGCATTCCCATCGACACCGATGCCCTACAGCCTGTAGAGCTTCCCGAGAGTCCCGAAAAAATACGCCTTTTCCTTGGCCGTTACCGCAACCGTCAGCTCGAAAAAGGGACTGACGTGATGGAGCATGCCGCCCGCGCCGTGGTCGACCGCTATCCCGGGAAGGCTGAGCTGGTGATAGTCGAAAACCGTCCCTACGACGAGTATCTCGGCCTCCTACGATCTGCCCATGTGGTGCTCGACCAGCTCTACAGCTATACGCCTGCGACGAATGCCCTTCAGGCTATGGCCTACGGGCTGAACACCGTGTCGGGCGGTGCGCCTGAATTCTATGATTTCATCGGCGAGAAAGAGTTGCGCCCGGTGATTCATGTCGAACCTGACTATGAGTCGGTTTTCCGTGCGCTCGAACACACAGTGCTGAATCCCCGCGAACTGCGTCCGCGCGGACTTATGGGGCGTGAGTTCGTGGTCCGCCACAATGACTACCGTCTTGTGGCGCGTCGCACAGCAGCGTTCTGGGCCGAACGGCTGAGTCTGAAAGAAGAGGCCGGCTCTTCTACAAAGCTATTCACGAAAAATACACCATGAACACCATGTTGACGCTTGATGTCCTTATTGCCACCCATACATCTGAGGGTATTCTCAGGGTTGCTGACATGAATCTGCCCGTAGTCGAAGGGGTGCGCTATATCGTTTCGTGGCAGGATCACCGCGACGCGGAGATACCTCCTGCGCTCGATGCACGCAATGATGTGACGGTCGATCGTTTCGGACAGCGTGGTGTGAGCTTCAACCGAAACAATGCCATAGAGCTGTCTACAGCTGATGTCTATCTTGTGGCCGACGACGATCTACGCTACACTCCATCGCAACTCGAAGCTGTGAGACAGGTTTTTGAGGATAATCCAGACCTCGATTATGCGTCATTCATGTATGAGGGGACAGGCAAGGTCTATCCGTCCGAGGAATGCCGTCTCGGCCGGCGCTTGCCTAAGGGGTTCTATCAGACCTCGTTTGAAGTCGCTGTACGCAGGCGCGGGCGTGCTGCTTTGCTGCGCTTCCATCCTGCATTCGGACCGGGTTCGATTAGTCTGCACGCGGCCGAGGACGAAATGTTTCTTCTTACCGCAAGGCGCATGAAGCTCAACTGCCGTTTCTTTCCGATTGTGATTACCCGTCATGAGGGGATGACTACAGGGCAGCGTAAAATTACCGAACCGGGGGTGCTTAGAGCCTTCGGGGCATTTATCTACTATTGTTATCCTCTGACGTTCCTTCCGCGGATTCCGCTTAAGGCGTGGAGGCTTTCCAAGTCGGGGCAGTCACGTTTTCTTCCGGCTCTGCGCGAGATGCTCAGCGGGATTGCCTTTGCTTTCGATAATGTTACTCCCGCATGGAAGGAGGCCGGGCGATGAGTGCTGCGGTATCTGCTAAAGTCCTTAAGGCCATTGGTATGTTTGGCGGTGTGAGGATGTTGCAGATTCTTGTCGGCATCATACGCACGAAGCTTATAGCCGTCTGGCTCGGGCCGGCCGGTGTCGGGCTATTCGGAATCTTCAACGGTGCGGCCGATACGGTCAAGACGCTCGCTCAGTTAGGCATGCGCTCAAGTTCTGTCCGCGATATCGCTGGACAGACATCGCCGTCGGCCATCGCCGTGACGGTGACTGTGGTTCGTCGCTGGGGCTGGATGCTTGGAGTCTTGGGCGCGGTGCTCATGGCTGTCTGTGCCCCGTTGCTGAGCCGTCTCACTTTCGGCGACGGAGGGATGACGCTCCACTATATGGCTCTTGCTGTCGTAATCTTTTTTCTTTCCATCGCAAATGCCGAGGAGGCGGTCATGCAGGGAATGGGAGCGCTTGCCCGTCTGGCCAAGGCTTCGGTGTGGGGTGCGGTGGCCGGTTTTGTGGTTTCCGTGCCGATGTATTATTTCTGGGGGCTTGCCAGCGTTGTCCCCTCGATTATTGCATACTCTCTTGCTACTTTCACCGCCACATATATATATAAGGTGCGCGGAATCCGGGCTGAACGTCCGGTGGGGGTGGGGGAGACTCTTTCGTCGGGCAGACGTTTCATTATCCTCGGTCTCTATATGACGACCGCCGATTTCATAGCTCAGGCTTTGAGCTATGTATTTATCGCATGGCTCAACAACAGGGGCGGAGATACTGAGGTCGGTTTCTATCAGGCCGGCTATACGATGGTCAACCGCTATGTAGGCCTGATTTTCACTGCGCTTGCCACGGAATATTATCCGCGTCTGGCTCGTGTCGCCACTTCCGGGAAGCGTCTGAGTGTATTTGTAGCCCATGAGATGGGATTGATACTGATGCTTTTGCTTCCGGCTGTC
>OLOD01001596.1_pt1 | contig 13687 bp, 12 predicted proteins | sample 1671921 | NCBI WGS metagenome assembly OLOD01 (sample SAMEA3136626, study PRJEB25190) | human gut metagenome | biome: human gut; feature: human-associated habitat; material: faeces | place: Austria | collected 2013
TGAAAACTTTCCCGTCAATACATAATAGCGACCAAACTGTGAGGATGTGCCTTTATGAGTGCTTGTCTTTATCCCATCAGCGAGCATCAGTGCTGTAACAGCATGAAATAATGAATAGTAAAGTCGGTTTGCGACAAGATCCCAGTAATCAAGTCCGGCATTTTTGACTGCCTGCTCCATATTACGGTGCGACTTTTCAATCAGTAGACCGACTGCAATGTTTCGCTGGTCATTAGTCAAAGTCATAGTCTGATAGCTTCAGATAACACATTGTGATAGAATGTCGTACCGCTCTGTGCTTCCCATTGTGAGCGGGTGAAATGTATAGGAGTTATCTGCGCTCCGAAATGCCATCCAATTTCAGCAAAAGGGAAAGCGTAACGATTGAAATCGTCATCGTCAGATGCGTTTGCGACCTTGTCGTCTGTGATAACAAGCAAATCCCAGTCTGAATGTGGAGACGCATCGTTTCTAGCCTGAGAACCGTAAAGATAAACATACCCGTCACCATTGCCAAAAAGTTTTCTGGCAACACGTGAAATCTCGCGCAGTATTTTATCTTTCTTTTTCATAGTTTTGACAAAGATAATTATAATTTTATAACCATCCAAATCAAAAGCGGTTCATTGCTCTTAGTTTGAGCTGTTTAATCTCTTGAAAACAAATCACGTGTATAAACTCTCTCCTCGACATCGGTGAGGTCGGGGGAGGTGCGGTTGGCGAGGATGGCACGGGAGAGGCGTTTGAACTCGGCGAGGTCGTTGACTACGCGCGAGCCGAAGAAGGTTGAGCCGTCTTCAAGCGTCGGTTCGTAGATGATGACGGTCGCGCCCTTGGCCTTGATGCGCTTCATTACACCTTGGATCGACGACTGGCGGAAGTTGTCGGAATTCGACTTCATGGTCAGACGGTAGACGCCAATCACGCAATTTCCTTCGGAATTGCGTGAAGTATCAAGGTTTAAGGATGAAGTATTAAGTTCTTTCCCTTCAGATTCACTTGGGGGATTAAACTGTGAGCCTTTAGATGCCGGGCGGAAGGTGTTATTGTCGTAGTAGTCATACCATCCGGCCATTTTCAACACTTGGTCGGCTATGAAATCCTTACGGGTACGGTTTGACTCGACAATGGCCGTCATCATGTTCTGTGGCACATCCGCGTAATTGGCAAGTAACTGTTTGGTATCCTTGGGCAGACAGTAACCACCGTAGCCGAAGGAGGGGTTATTGTAGTGAGTGCCGATTCGCGGATCGAGACCGATTCCCTCGATTATTGCCTGCGAGTCGAGACCCTTGACCTCGGCGTATGTGTCGAGCTCGTTGAAATAGCTGACGCGGAGGGCGAGGTAGGTGTTGGCGAAGAGCTTCACGGCCTCGGCCTCCTTCATGCCCATGAACAGCGTGGGGATGTCCTGCTTAATCGCGCCCTGCTGAAGAAGCGATGCGAATGTGCGGGCCGCACGGTCGAGCTTTTCGAGGTCGGCAACCGCGAGGATTGCAGCGTTTTCGTCGGCAAAACGGTCGTCGGCGATGATTTTTGGTATGCCGACAATGATACGCGAGGGATAGAGATTGTCGTAGAGCGCCTTTGACTCGCGGAGGAACTCGGGAGAGAAAAGAAGGTTGAAACGCTTGACACCTTTGGCTGCGTATTTCATGTACAACGAACGGCAATAGCCCACAGGGATGGTCGATTTGATCACCATGACAGCCTCGGGATTCACTTCAAGCACGAGGTCGATGACTTCCTCGACATGGGTGGTGTCGAAATAGTTCTTCACCGGGTCATAGTTAGTCGGAGCAGCGATGACCACGAAGTCTGCATCGCGATAGGCGGCAGCGCCGTCGAGTGTGGCAGTGAGATCGAGAGGCTTTTCGGCAAGGTATTTCTCGATATACTCGTCCTGAATCGGAGAACGGCGGTCGTTGATGAAATCGACCTTCGCTGGGATGACATCGACAGCGGTAACATGGTTGTGCTGAGCGAGAAGTGTGGCTATGCTAAGCCCGACGTAGCCAGTACCGGCCACGGCTATATTAAATTTTTCCATGCGTTGTATAGTGATTTTTTATTATCGGTTGGATTAATCCTCCTGCCATCGCCGTGCTTACGGCTGAGGCGTATGATAGACTGACGGGCTGTCGATGCCCATCAATAATAAGCTTTGTGATTGATTTAGAGTATTTGGGAAGATGCCCGATAAAGTCCCTGACGCAGGTCAGTCCGGCAGCAGGGCTATGAATTCAGGAGCCACTTCGACTGCGAGAGCAAGAAAAGTGTCGAGATTGACTATCAGACGGCGTTTCCGTGTGCCTCGTGCTTTGAGCAGGAATCCTTCGTAGCCGTCCATCGGGCCTCCGATTATTCTGACACGCCGTCCATACATGTCGGGCGTGATTTCCGAAGGCTGATAGTATTGCGGATTCTCCGTGAGGGAGGCAGCAAATATGAAACGAGCCATTTCGGCTGTGCGCACTGTCATCGGGACGCGGTAGCCGAGGCCTTTTGCATAGCGATATTGAAGGGTAGGGGTGTGTTCGACAAGAGGATCGAGAGCCTCGGCAGTGGAGTGGACAAAAAGCAGGTCGTGGATGGCCGGCACGTGAAGGCGTAGCTTTTTTCCGGCCGGGCTCACGCTCAGCTTTGTCACCATCGGGGTAAAGACTTCAAATCCCCGCTCGGACAACATGCGGAATGCCGGCATTTTGGCATTCGGACGTGTCAGATCGCGCATGGCAAACCATTGCGCTTCTTCAATCGGCATGTCAGAAACGGGGTTTAAGGGTGATAAAGATGTGGTTTGGGGATGAGAGTCGGACACTTTTAGAAATAGTTTCTATTCCTGCTTGTTATTGCATTGGATTGGTAAACAAGCAGTTACAATGTCAAACTAAAAAGATTAAATGTAGCGGGCGGCTGATGCTTCCCGCAATTCAGCAATCGTCACCTCGAAGGGCGGCTTGCAATTCTGTCGCAAAAGTAATAAAAATGTGCGAAACCAGCAACTTTTTTATTTGGCGTGAGTGAAATAGCGATGAAATAAGAGATCGTTCATAAAAATAAGTCGTCCGGATTTATGGCGCTACATGGCAAATCGTGCGATATATGGCGCTTGAATACGACACATATCGCACGAAATGTCTAATGTTTTCCTTTGGCATGGTTGGCGATGGCCTGAACCTGTCCTTTTTCGCTCTCATCTTCATCCGGTTCATATCCGGAAGCCCATTTTGACACTTGCGATGGTTCGCGACCCTCGATTTGCCAGTCAAACGGATCGAAATGAGCGTTCGGATTTCGCCACGACGGCTTCCGGCAGGCGTAGACAATCAGAGGTAAGCCTATGAAAATGGCACTACCGACAAGCAATATGCCAACATATACAATCGGATTGCCTGTTGAAATCTGTGATGGTGGCAGGAAGCTCAGGAGCAGCGCCGCAAGTGCTCCAAAAATTCCGATACCACAGACGATCCATTCACCGGCCTTTCCTCCGGGCACTCGGAAGCCACGTTTTTTATATGGCTCTGTACGGCGCAGACGGATAAACGCACCATATATGATGAGCACCATGACGAGATATATTATGGTGGCGAGTTGCGACATTATCTGGTAGGCAGATTCTACCGTCGGGAGTACGATTATGACGAGACTGAGAAGCGATACGACCGCTCCGGAAATATAGAGGATATTTTGGTTTACACCGTTTTTGTTTACACTCTGAAGACTGCGCGGTAGATAGCCGGACTGAGCTACAGCCATCACTCCGACTGAAGGGCCGTTGACAAGGGCGCTTACCTGTCCGAGTACGCCAAACATTATGAATGCGGCCATTATATTCCCGAGCCACGACAGGCCGAAGCTATCCCACAGTTTATTGTATGCGACGAGGAGTGCTTGTAGAAGGTCTATGTTCTCGGTCGGTATGACGATGCCGATGACGAGTGTACCGAGCGCATAGCCGATGACTATGACCGCAATTGCGAGGAATATTGCCTTTGGAAAATCGCGTGCCGGATTTTTCATGTCGTTGATATGCACTGCCTGTATTTCCATGCCTCCATAAAATAGGAATATCGAGGCTGCAAGCACTATTGTGCTAAGATTGCCGAAGTCAGGGAAAAATGACTCGTCGGAAAGTTCTATCGTCTTTCCGCTTGCGAAATATATTATCCCGAGGACAATCAGAATGACGGTTGGGATTATTGTTCCGAAAAGGCCACCGTAGGTACTGAGACGGTTTGCCGAACGAGTACCGCGGAATGTGTTGAAGGTCGCGCCCCAGTAGAGTATGAATGCGATTACAAGTGTATAGATTTTATTGGATGCAAGCTGTTGGTCGAAACTTTCAGGCCAGAATATGTAGGCGAGCGATGCTGCACCGAACATCAGTACAGTCGGAAACCAGATTATGATTGTCATCCATTCGAGAAACATTGCCGTCCATCCCCACCGCGGTCCGAAAGCTTCGGAAACCCAACGGTAGAGTCCGCCGGATTTCGTATAGGTAGAAGCAAGTTCCGCACATACGAGTGAGAATGGCAACAGGAATACAGCAGCTGCAAAAATATAGTAGAATATGGATTGTACGCCAAACTTTGCTTCCGACGGGAGTCCGCGCAGACTCAGAATCGACGTGATAATGAGTATGGCCATCGCCCACATGGTAATAGTGCCTTTGGCTGTCGATTTTATTTTGGCTCTTTCGGGATGAGTGTTTTCCCCGGAAGATGTGTTGGTGCTTTCAATCTCCATGAGTAGATTAGATATGTGTTATAAAAAGTTTGTCTTTAGATTATAACGGCTTTTGTTGCGTTAAGGTTTTTGCGATAGTTTATATGCGTGTATATAATGAAGCGCCGGGACGGATTCATCAATTACAGATGACTTTCCGTCCCGGCGCTATTGAGGCTGTGGCTATGTCTGTTTTACTTGATTTTTACAGTTACAGGATTGTTCTTCAGGTTTTCCCATGATTTGAGTGAGTCGAACCATGTGTCTGCCGAATGTGGAGAGGCTGAGTCGCGCATCGCTCCTGAAGTGAAGCTGTAGCGGATTATTCCGTTTTTATCAGGTTTCAGCAACATGAGATAGTTGATGTCATCTTCTTTGACTGATTTGAGGTTGGTGGCGGGAACCCATACGCCGAGACCGATGGTATCGGTAATGTCTGCCATATTTTTGTCGGGAGTATTTGTCCCCCAGCTTCCGGCAAGCCCAGATTTGGTGATGAATCCCTGATTGTCGACCGCGAGCTTCTGCACGCCCGTACAGAATGTCGAATTGTCATCAGCGCCTGTGAGTTTTATCTCCACGTCATAGTCGCGGTGTCTGTCATAGACGGTGTAGCGCTGACGCATTTCTACCGGCTTTCCATTGTAGATCCATCCTCGGTCGGAGACTTCTATGATTGATCGTACAGGTCCGGTGGTGACTACGCGCTGAGAACGTGTCGTCACAGTGTCTATCGTGACAGGTGTTTCATTCTGGTATCCTCTGAATGACCCGAGAGCGACAGATGTCCCGGCCCATAGGACGTCGCGTCCATAGCCTTCTTCAAGCTGCTGGCGTGTCGTGTAGAATCCTGTTTCTTCCAGTTCAAGACGGGGAGTGTTCTTGGCATAGAGGTCTACGCTCTGGCGGTTGTCCATATATACACGGATGGCATTGTATAGACCTTCGAGCACTGCACCGTGTCCGTAGATGCTGCTATACATCTGGCGGTTGTCGGCATCGCCGGGAAAAGCGATAGCCTGTATCTTCGGATGCTTTTTGTTTTTATCATTCAGGCGTATGTAGGCATATGTCCCGGCTTCAAATTTCTTGTCGGCCGGTTCTGACGAGAGGTCAATTTTATATGTTTCCGTGGCGTTTGGTTTCAGGTCGACGAGAAACACGAGTTCGTCGGCACGGCCGTCGTCGTTGAGGTCGTCAAGCTGCCATTTGATTTCAGGATGGCCTTTGATTGTTACTGAGTTTATTTCTTTACCATTTTTCCCGACCGGGACTGTGACAGGCACGGCTGTGCGTTCCTGTCCGATGGGGTTGCTCACAGTGACAGTGAGCGAAAGCAATAGAGAAAGCGCGAGCATGGTATTTTTTGTAATAATATAATTAAGGTGATATATTATCGTGATGGATTTAAAATTTAAGGCCGCGTGATTTAATCCACACGGCCTTTGTAGGGTTCAGGAGCATTCTGGCAAAACGCTTCGAGGTTTTTACGCTATGCCGTCGCCTTCTTATTGCCCGAGATAGGCTTTGAGTAGATGGCTTTTCTGGCCTTTCAGCCGGCGGATGGCCTTTTCCTTGATTTGGCGCACACGTTCTCGTGTAAGGTCGAATTTCGCGCCGATTTCTTCAAGCGTCATTTCCTGGCAGCCGATTCCAAAGAACATTTTGAGGATTTCGCGTTCGCGGTCGTGGAGCTGCTTCAATGCGCGTTCCACCTCTTTCGAGAGCGATTCCTGTGTGAGCGTCGAGTCGGCCATTGGAGAGTCGTCGTTGGTCAGCACATCAAGGAGGCTGTTGTCCTCACCTTCGACAAACGGGGCATCCACCGAGATGTGTCTGCCTGATACCTTAAGAGTGTCGGCGATTTTGTCGACCGGCACATCAAGCTTCTCAGCGAGTTCTTCAGGCGAAGGACGGCGTTCGTTCTCCTGCTCGAATTTCGAGAGAGCCTTGCTGATTTTGTTGAGAGAGCCGACTTGGTTGAGCGGGAGTCTGACGATTCGGCTCTGTTCGGCGAGTGCCTGGAGGATCGACTGGCGAATCCACCATACGGCGTAGGAGATAAACTTGAAACCACGGGTCTCGTCAAACTTTTGTGCCGCTTTAATCAAGCCGAGATTGCCTTCGTTGATAAGGTCAGGGAGACTTAGTCCCTGGTTCTGATACTGCTTTGCTACTGACACAACGAAGCGGAGGTTGGCACGCACGAGCTTGTCGAGTGCTCTTTGATCTCCCTGGTGAATACGCTGGGCGAGCTCTACCTCCTCTTCGACGGAGATAAGCTCCTCTCGTCCGATTTCCTGAAGGAACTTGTCGAGCGAGGCGCTTTCACGGTTGGTGATTGATTTAGTGATTTTTAATTGTCTCATGTTCTACTGATAGCAGATAATTCGTGCAAAGGTAGTAATTTTTCGGCTGATATCAAAATTTAAAAACACTAAATGCGCGGGGACACAGCAGGTTTTTTTAGGTTTTGGTCGAAAAGTTGCTCCTAAACCGAGGTTGTAGTGGGAAAAATGAAAATTTATTTGTAACTTTGCAATCCGAATCACATAACAAAGAACCGACCCTCATAGTTCGGAATCAAGAGGCTTCGTGCCTTTGATGAACTGTCGGCGGTTCAATTAAAAAAGTCTATCTAACCCTGCATGGAGTCAAAAAAAGTACTTTTCATCTCTCAGGAAGTATCACCTTATCTCCCTGACACCTCAATGTCGGTGCTTGGTCGTGACATTCCTCAAGGAATTCATGGCAAAGAATTTGAAGTAAGAACATTTACGCCTAAATACGGTTGCATCAACGAGCGTCGCAATCAGCTTCACGAGGTCATACGCCTGTCGGGTATGAATCTGATTATTGATGATACAGACCATCCGCTCATCATCAAGGTGGCCACCCTTCTGCCGTCTCGAATGCAGGTCTATTTCATTGACAACGACGATTATTTTCAGCCTATGCCCGAAAAGGGGCTTGAGACCGATCTGCTGGCTGCCGATAATGATGAACGCATTATGTTCTTTACTATGGGCGTGGCCGAGACTGTCAAAAAGCTTCGTTGGCAGCCTGCCGTGATCCATTGCAGCGGATGGGTTTCTGCGCTTGCGCCACTCTATCTCCGCCGTAAATACGGGGATGACCCGACGTTCCGCGATTCGAAGATTGTCTATGCCTTGCAGCCTGAAAAATTCGAAGGGACTCTCGACCCTCGTTTTGTAGAGAAGCTTCTGATGAACGATTTTACCGAGGAGGAGATTGCCGCTCTCGGTAAAGAACCTGTCGATTTCGCCACTCTCAATCGTCTTGCAATCGATTATGCCGATGCGGTGATTCAGGTTACACCCGATGTCGATCCGGCACTCGTGGAATATGCACGCCAGTCGGGGAAACCGTTCCTGCCTTACAAGGACGACGACAGCCGTGTGGAATCCTATACAGATTTCTACCGTACTCTTCTCGGTGAGGAGGAAGATTGAATTCGTTTTCATCACATTGCTTATTAAATGAAAAAATTAGCTCTGCTTTCAGCCGGCCTTGTGGCCGCAATGGCAGTCGCCTCGTGCGACGAGACAACTTCCACAGCCGGTAGTAGTCTGGTTCAGGATGAGGTTGAGATTATAGTCGATTCTGCTTTTACAGTGTCTGGGCGTGCGGTAGACAATGATTTTGTGCAGTCGCGCACCGTGCTTCAGTTGCTTGGAAAGATTGACGCCGAAGGCTACGGTTCGCTCTCAAGCGACATCGTGTGTCAGTATATGCCTACAGCCTATGTCGATACGATAGGCGTATCTCCCGAAACGATTGACTCTGTGAAACTTGTCCTTACGATGTTCAAGGACGGCTTTGCCGGTGACTCCATCGTCCCGATGGGTGTTTCTGTCTATCCTCTCACACGCCAGCTTCAGTCTCCGATATACAGTAATTTTGATCCGAAGGATTATTATGATTCGTCGAAGCTTCTGGGATCTACGACATATTCAGGCCTTATTGACGGTGCAGACGGGGTAGGAGCTGATAACTCCGGAAGTATCTACAAGGATATATTTGTTACTTTGCCTCGTGAAATCGGTGTCAGCCTCTACAACGAGTTCAAAACCAAAGAATCGACATTCAGCACACCTCAGGCTTTTGCCGAATGGTTTCCCGGATTGTATATCACCAACTCGTTCGGTTCGGGTCGTGTCACCCGTGTGGTCAGCAATATGATTAATGTCTACTATCGTTCTGTCCAGCCGATTCCGGACACAGATCCGCAGCGTGACACAATTCTCAACGGCACAGGTACGTATATGGCTGTCACCCCTGAGATTATCACTAATAATAATATTGCCTACAAGATGTCGGAGCGTTTGCGTCAGCGTGCCACATCGGGTGAAGCTATCCTTGTAGGTCCGACAGGCTACGATGTGGAGTTTACCTTCCCGGCGCGCCAGATTATAGAGCGCTACAAGGAGCAGAGCAATGCCCTTTCGGTTATCAATTCTCTCTCGCTATCAATTCCTGTCGAGGAGATTGAAAACAACTACGGGCTTACTCCTCCACCTTACATACTTGTTGTCAAGAAGAAAGATAAATCTAAATTTTTCTCAGGCACGCAGATTAATGATGACATTTCTTCATTTTATGCTGCCTACAATACGACGACAAAGTCATACACCGTATCTTCGATGCGTGACTATCTCATGGACATAATTGACCGTGGCGAGGTTACTGCTGAAGATGAGGAGTTCGTGATATGTCCCGCTCTTGTTTCGTTCTTTGTAAATTCATCATCAAATTATTATAGCTATTATTACGGTTATAATACGACTTCCACACAGGTCAGCTCGATTACGCCTTATGTGACAGAGCCTGTCATGGGTAAGCTTGATTTTGAGAATGCAAAAATAGTCTTTACCTTTACAAAGCAGACATTGGGAAACTGATTGTTTTCCGGTCGGGATTCGACGTATGAGGAGACTATATTTTTATCAATGATTGGTGCTAAATCACGAAAAAATCATTAACTTTGCAGTCGAAATAAATGAGGAAACGGTCTTATTGACCGATTCCCTTGATTTAAGCCGCAATAGCTCAGTTGGTTAGAGCATTTCATTCGTAACGAAAAGGTCGTGGGTTCGAGTCCCACTCGCGGCTCAGACAAACCCCTTGGTCAAACAGGCCGAGGGGCTTGTTGTTTTATTAGATGATGAGATGTCTGGTGAATATAAGTGTGATTTTTTTATGAAAAAGGATTATCCGTTACGAAATAATTAGTATATTTGCGGGTGTAAATAGTCGTCTCCCTTGTTCTTTTTGCAGAATGATGGCATAAAAGAGTATAAATACCAATTATATAATCCATTTATCATGAAATTTATTCTCCTCATTTGTGCGGCATTAGTCGCAGTTTCGGCGTTGAAGTCTGAAACAAAGCCGAATGTATATCTTAAGGTTCAGTATCAGACATCAAGTCTTTCGACTAATCGCGCCGATGGCGAGATGATATCCAATAGTGGCAACTATATTCTTCAGGTTGCCGGAAAACTGTCTTATTATTATGATCCGCAGACTTATTATATCGATTCCTTGGAGAATGATCCGGTCGGGAGTCAGATTTGTCGTCAGGCATGGACAGATGCTTTCGAAGAGTTTAGTCGTACAGGAGCAAAACCGTTTGAGATTTTAGGCAAAAAAGGATTTCTCCGCAAGGGAGCCTATAAAGCTCTTAAAGATTTCAATTCCGGAAAAATAACCGTCTGGGACACGGCCGGAGGCGATAAGTACCGCTATGATGTCGACATGGAAGAACTCTCGTGGGAAATCGGCGATTCAATAAAGAATGTCCTTGGATATGAATGTCAGTCAGCAACAGCTGACTATCATGGTCGGAAGTGGACAGCATGGTTTGCGCCTGATGTGGCTGTTCAGGATGGCCCTTGGCAGCTTTGCGGACTTCCGGGACTGATAATGGAAGCAACGACTTCAGACGGTGAATACGGCTTTATCGTTACCGGTCTCCAAAAGTGTGACGAAGCATTGAAAGAACCGTTTGAAGATGACAAATATTTCAAGTCGACACGCAAGTCGGTGTTAAAAGCCAAGGCTTATTCACGGGATAACAGGTCGCAGTTCATAAGCGGATTGACAGGTGGCAATGTCAATATAAATGATCCGAAATTCAAGGAGAAAGTAGACTATATCGAGACGGACTATGCGGAATGACTGCATTTGTTTGATACACAGTTTATTTTCTCAATTCCCAAAACGCAACGGCTGCTGCTGCGGCAACATTTAGAGAGTCAACACCATGAGCCATCGGGATGCGGACGGTATAGTCAGCTTCCTCGATGGTAGTTGACGCAAGGCCGTCGCCTTCTGTTCCCATGACTATTGCCAGACGATCCTCTGCTTTAAGAGCCGGATGGTCAAGTGGGACAGACTTGTCGGTGAGAGCCATTGCGACTGTCTTGAATCCATATTCTTTCAATGAGTTTACAGGGCCATCGAGCCATCCCCACGGGACTTGGAATATAGTGCCCATAGAAACTCTCACGGCTCTGCGGTTGAGAGGGTCGCATGATGAACGGGTCAGAACTACGGCATCAATACCGAGTGCGGCCGCCGAACGAAAAATAGCCCCGATATTTGTCGTGTCGACCACGCTGTCGATCACTACGATGCGCCGGGCATCTTTCAGCATCTCAGACATCGGTTCAAATTTCTTGCGCTTCATTGCGGCGAGTACTCCGCGTGTGAGAGTGTATCCGGTCAGTTGAGCAAGCATAGGCCGGGAGGCTGTGTAGACAGTAAGTCCGGGACAGGCGGCAATGATATCGGACGCATCGCCATCAATGTGTCTTTCCTCGCATAACAGTGACAGCGGTTCATAGCCGGCGGCAAGCGCCACACGTATGACCTTTGGGCTTTCGGCTATGAAAATACCTTTTTCCGGTTCGAGACGGTTGCGTAGCTGAGCTTCGGTGAGCGACCAATAAGGCTTTACTCCGGGGTGGTCGAGATTGTCGATATGGATTACCGGCATGATGATTGCAATTGTTAAAAGTGATGGCCAGTTGGTTTAAAACAGTACAAAATTAAGTCACAAAGGCCGATAATCCAACAAAATGAGTGTAAAAACTACTCTTAATAGCCTTTTTCACGCGAAATCTGCGTATCTTTGCAGTCGAGAATCATTCATAAGAACCAATTACCTTATAAAATGGCTTATAATCTTTTGAAAGGAAAGCGCGGTATTATTTTCGGCGCGCTTAACGACATGAGTATTGCCTGGAAAGTGGCTGAGAAAGCCGTAGAGGAAGGCGCAACAATCACTCTGTCAAACACTCCTGTGGCCGTACGTATGGGCGATGTCAGCAAGCTGGGCGAACAGCTCGGTGCTGAAGTTATCCCCGCTGACGCCACTAATGTCGAAGACCTTGAAATGGTGTTTCAGAAATCAATGGAAATCCTCGGCGGTAAGATTGATTTCGTGCTCCACTCGATAGGTATGTCGCCCAATGTCCGTAAAAAACGTCTTTACGATGATATCGACTACGATCTGCTCAACAAGACTCTTGACATTTCGGCTATCTCATTCCACAAGATGATTCAGGCAGCCAAAAAGCTCGACGCAATCGCCGACCACGGCAGCATCGTTGCTCTAAGCTATATCGCAGCCCAGCGCACCATGTTCGGCTACAATGACATGGCCGATGCTAAGGCGCTCCTTGAATCAATAGCACGCAGCTTCGGATATATCTACGGACGTGAGAAATCAGTGCGTATCAATACAATCTCTCAGTCACCCACGCAGACCACTGCCGGAAGCGGTGTCAAGGGAATGTCGTCGCTCATGGACTTTGCTAACCGCATGTCGCCTCTGGGCAATGCTACTGCCGACGAATGTGCCGACTACTGTATCGTGATGTTCAGCGATCTTACACGTAAGGTGACAATGCAGAATCTCTTCCACGACGGCGGTTTCTCAAGCATGGGTATGAGCCTCCGTGCGATGGATCAGTACGAAAAGAGCTTTGACGATTACCGCAACTCTGACGGTACAATCCAGTATGGCTAATCGTTGTCGCTAACATAGCCTGACGGCTATTTTTTGCAAAATAATCATCAGCTGCCGTGAAGGTTTTTTCTTCGCGGCGGCTGTCTGTTTTCTCAATGCACCATGAATGTTTATAAACCACTGTATCAATCATAGATTAATTACATATAATTGCGTCGGTCCTGACTTTTTATTCTGGCGGTGTAGGAATCTCGTGATTTGTTTGTAAATTTGCGGATATGGAGAATTCAACCGAACAAACCCGCCGGTGGCTCAAGGGTATTCCCTATGAGGTGGCTTTCTGGCGCAGTTACTATTCGAGCCGGAAGCACCGGAAGCGCCTTTTCGAGTGGTCGCTCTACGGCAAGCCGTGCAGTATTGATAATTTCGACATACAGACATTTGTAAGATCACTGACTGCCGATGCTGGCGAGCCGCTCATTCTCGATGTCGGATGTGCGCTCAGTTATATGTTCGGCAATATATTTGACGGTAGGGAGGTGAAGATTGACTACATCGACCCGCTGGCTGTGTTTTACAACCGTATTCTTGACGATTTCAGCATAGATCGTCCGCGCATCAGATTTGGCATGATTGAGCAGCTTTCCGCATCCTATGCCCCTGATTCGGCCGATTTCATCCATATACGCAACGCTCTCGACCATTGCGCTGATCCGATGACGGGTATCCTGCAGGCTCTGACGGTCGCAAAAACCGGCGGGATTGTCTATCTGAATCATCATCGGGACGAGGCTGTCCGCGAGGCTTATCGCGGTTTCCACCAATATAATATTACCGAAGAGGCCGGGAAGCTCGTAATCTGGAACCGTCACACGCGCATCGATGTCGCTGAGGCTCTGAAAAATTTCGCCGAGAGTGCAAGGAAGTCCGATACTGTGGTTAAATTCAAAAATTCTG
>OLOD01001597.1_pt1 | contig 13686 bp, 12 predicted proteins | sample 1671921 | NCBI WGS metagenome assembly OLOD01 (sample SAMEA3136626, study PRJEB25190) | human gut metagenome | biome: human gut; feature: human-associated habitat; material: faeces | place: Austria | collected 2013
CCGCATCAGCACTTCCGCCAGCCATACCTGCTGCCACCGGAATATGCTTCTCCAGCGTAATGCGGATACCTCCTTTGATATGAAATTCTTCCTTTAAAATTGCTGCTGCCTTATATGCAATGTTATTCTCATTATTCGGAAGATAAGCCAGATTACTCCGAATCTGAATCTCATCCCCCTCCGTCTTTTCCAAGAGCACCCGATCATAGAGATACACGGTCTGCATCACCATCCGCACCTCGTGATATCCATTCTCCATCTGTCCCAGAATATCAAGACCGAGATTTAGCTTTCCCAGTGCTTTCAACTCTAATTTATCCATTGTATTCTCCTTGTATCTTGTATACAAAATTCCTTCCTACAGTATACCCAGATTTTCCTTGAAAATCAATATTTTTCTCATTTGTTGTATCATGCTAACTTTTAATAAGCATAGGCTATCTTTTGATATAGAAAGGTGTAATTTAATGAAGAATCAAATTGTCAATTTACTATCCCAGAATATCGATGTACTGAGCAGTGAAGAAATCTCACAGCTTATTGAAACTCCACCTAAACCGGAAATGGGCGATTTTGCTTTTCCTTGTTTTCTTTGTGCATTTCATTTTCTATTCTCTAAAATATACTGTATAATCATCTGTCTGCCCATAATATGTGTATCCAGCCTCCTGCATTTTTTTCTGATCATCATAGGATTTTTCCAAAACAATACAGTTGCTGCCATATTTTTCCGCAACTTCCAACTGATGTTCTACCGCATCAGGAACTGCCACAATTGTTTTACATTCTTCAATAAATTCTTTTTCTTCTTCCTCTTCAAATGTATAATCATCCTGTATCATATGATTGATCAGATCCTCACCGTATAACAACTGCACCGATTCATTTATTTCACGAATCCAGCTGCATACTTCCCTGGGGGCGATCATATTCTTAATATCATGATTTTCTTCGCGTAATAAAGAATCCAGCTCAACCACCTTATCCGGCACTTTATATTGATTTTCTATTACCTGTATTTTAGGCTGTGTAAAATTTGTGGGAAATTTTCTATTTACTATTGATATATTTTGCATTGACATATTTTGTTGCATATTTTCCTCCTTTATGCATATATTTGACTAAAAAATATGCAGATACTCAATAAGTATCTGCACATTTTCTAAGTAATATTATGCATTAAAGGGTCAAAAGGTATTTTACCCTATCGTATAATAATATACGCTGTATATGCCGCATACATTAGCAGCATGATGATACCCTCGCCTCTTTTTATCTCACGCTTTGTCCATGCCATAATCCACACGATGAGTGAAAATACCACAAGCACGATAATATCTATGATATTTTCCTGTATGAATGCTATCGGGCTGATGGCTGATGCAATTCCAAGCACCATGAGTATGTTGAAAATGCATGAGCCGACTGCATTTCCGAGTGCCATATCGACCTCATTTTTTCTGGCTGCGACTATTGATGTCACAAGCTCCGGAAGCGATGTTCCGATAGATACGATGGTCAGTCCGACAAGTGTCTGGCTCATTCCAAGGTCAATCGCTATGCGGCTTGCACTGTCTACTACGACATCTCCGCCTACTGCGATGCCGACAGCTCCGATCAGAATGAAAATCACTGCTTTTGGCATTGAGATGAGAGGTATCTCATCGACCTCCTCATCTGATGACTGCCTGTTCTGCTTTAATGTGTGTCTGATAAGGTAGAAAATATATCCTGCAAAGCAGCCGAGCAGTATTATTCCGTCCACTCTGCCGAGTGTCATGCCGATTGTTCCCATGACAAGAAGTAAAATGGCACATATCATCGAAAATGGGAAATCCCTTTTTAATGATGCTCCGTCCACCACTATCGGTGTCATCAAAGCGCACACGCCGATTACTACCATGAGGTTAAATATGTTTGAGCCTGTCACGTTGCTGACTGCAAGCGTATTATTGTGTGCTATGGAAGCTGCCACACTGACCGCTGTTTCAGGAAGCGAAGTTCCCATCGCAACAATTGTCAGTCCAATGATAAGTGACGGCACCTTGAAGCGCTTTGCCACGCTTGAGCTGCCCTCCACGAACAGGTCTGCGCCCTTTACCAAAAACACAAAGCCCACTATGAGGCAGAGCAGCACCACTATAAACGGTGCATTATTGATGAAATTTTCCATGTTGAATCCTCCATTTTTTTATTTTTTAAAAGCTTATAATTCCCAGATGCTCAAGCAATATCTTCACACCTATGAGTATGAGAATGATTCCTCCGGCTATCTCTGATTTCTTTTTATATTTATTGCCGAAAAAGTTTCCGACTATGACTCCGATGATTGAGAGCACGAAGGTTGTAAGTCCGATGATTGCAATAGCCCAGTAGATGTTTAAGCTGTCATAGGTAAATGCAAACATGATTCCGACTGCAAGCGCATCGATGCTTGTCGCAATTGCAAGCAGAAGCATCTCTCCCTGATTGAGCGCCAGGTCTTTTTCCACGACAGAGTCATCATCCTTTTCCTTTACTGCCTCATAAACCATCTTTCCACCGATGAATCCCAGCAGAATGAATGCTATCCAGTGGTCAATGCTTGTGATGTACTTCTCAAAGCGGATGCCCAGCATATAGCCGATAAACGGCATGAGCGCCTGAAATCCTCCGAAATACAGACCGATTGTCAGCGCCTGCTTTCTGTTTACCTTTGTCATTCCAAGTCCCTTGCAGATGGATACTGCGAAGGCGTCCATTGACAAACCTACTCCTATGAGCAGGATTTCAATAAATAATACCATATTTTTCTCCCTTTTGCCTAGTGTGCGGCGATTAATTTCTCCCGGATAAGCATATGAAAAAATGAGACCCTCGCATGCAGACACGAAACCTTATAAAGCTATAATTATATGGCTTATATAGCTTTATTGTGTGCTGCATACTTGAGTCTCATTCTTTAATGTTTGCCAGGTCTATTGACCGGTCTGTTGACAAACCACGTATATGTAATGATACGCGAACTACTCCCTCAGAGGTAGTGTGTATTTAATTAATCGCCTTTGCTTCTAAAAAAATATATCAAATGACATGGGCTGTGTCAATGTATTTTACCGCTAATTTTTGTACGGAATGGCTAACTTTTTAAAATAATCAAAACACCCGGAACATTTTTTACAAAACAAATTTTATACAGACTTACACAACTAATTATTTTAAAATCATGGTTGACACGAAAAACAACATGTGATATGTTTACTACGACAGACATAGTATGACACTCGTAGTATGTTACTCGTAGTATTGAATAATTTTAACATGAAATTAAACACTTGATACAGGAGGTGAATAATGCTAAATATAAGCAGCGATGTCATCCGCGGATACAACGATACCATCATACTCTACCTGCTCCTCGACAGACCATCCTACGGCTACGAGATTTCAAAGCAGATAAGGCTAATATCCGAGGAAAAATACGTCATAAAAGAAACAACTCTCTACTCTGCATTTACCCGCCTTGAGAAAAACGGCTATATCACATCATTCTCTTCGAGCGACAATGCAAGCGGCAAAAGGCGGACCTACTATCAGATTACCGATGCCGGCAGAGAATATTACAGGATGAAATGCGAGGAATGGAAGCTGACACTTGATGTAGTAAGCAAATTTATACGATTTTAAAGGAGACATTTTATGGAAACTATAAAGAATTATCTGGAAAATATGTTTTCGCACCTCCCGAATACACCCGAGGTGCAAAAAGCCAAATATGAGCTCTATCAGATGATGGAGGATAAATACAACGAATTAATATCCGAGGGCAAATCTGACAACGAAGCCATAGGCATAGTCATATCAGAGTTTGGAAATCTTGACGAGCTCGCCGACTCACTCGGTATCAAGAGCTTCGTGAATCCCAGTCAGGCAATGCCTGCCGCCAAAACACTCTCCCGCGAGACTGCTGCCGCATTCCTCAGGGATTCGGCAAAACAAGCATATCTCACAGCGTTTGGAGTGCTGCTTTGCATAATCGCAAGTCTTGGACCGATATTCAGCGAATGCATTCCGCGTTCACTCGCTTCACCGGACGCATCTGATGCAATCGGCATTACCTTCCTGTTCCTGTGTGTCGCAGTGGCAGTCGGCTTCTTCATTTTTTCAGGCTCTATCTCATCCAAGTGGAGCTACCTGAAGCAAGAGCCTTACTGCATAGATTTTGAGACGGCAAACTGGGTCATCGAGCGAAAGGAAAGCTACCGCTCCACACATGCGATGCTTTTAACAGTGGGTATCATGCTCTGCATACTCTGCGCAGTGCCGGCAATCATAATCAGCTCACTGAACACCAAAAGCACCTTCGCAGACTCACTTTCAGGCGGACTCGTGCTCGTGTTTATAGCAATCGGTGTATTCATGATAGTATTCACAAACATGAAGAAATCAAGCTTTGACAAGCCCCTTTCCCTAAACGGAGCACAGACTATGGGCGGTAATTTTGCCAATTCACACGATGGCAAGGTGCACTATGAAAACCCTGTTGTGGCTGCAATCATGTCAGTTTACTGGTCAACAGTCACATGCATTTATCTATGCTGGAGCTTTATTACCTTTGATTGGGGTATCACATGGATTATCTGGCCAATAGCCGCAATCATCAATTCGCTGGTGGAAAATCTGCTCGGCGATAAACATGGAAATTAATGGAAACCAAGACAGTCAAAAATGTGTGTAGCATATTTTGAATAATCACAAAACAAATTATGCAACAAGATAATTCAGAAATGGAGACAAGTCATGAAAAAAAATATATATCTAATAATAATTACAATAATTACAGTGGTCTGCATCATCGCCGGGAGTCTCTACCATATCGGGGGCTTTGCCCTAGGCCTGTTTGACAATCTGATTCCGCGCTCAGACAAGCCTCTCGGAAACGTATGCACAGAGGAGCTTTCAGTCGATGAATTTTCAAACCTGGTATTTGATACAACCATATCGACCATCAACGTGAAAACCGGTGACAGCTACATGGTCTCATACAAATGCAACAAACGACTGGTTCCAAAGATTAAGAGCTCCGGCGATACCCTCACAATATCCCAAAGCAAAGGCGCCAACTACAGAAGAAACACCACGAGTGAAATCACTGTTACCATTCCTGAGGGCGCAGCATTGAACAAGCTCTCCCTTGATACCGGTGTAGGCGAGGTAAACCTTAATTCCCTGACCGCAGCTGATGCTGAATTTGACACCGGCATAGGCGATTTATATGTCACAGACTGCAGCTTCGCCACATGTGACGTGGATGGCGGAACCGGCAACCTTAGCTTTGAAAACTGTGCCTTTGACGAAATGGATATCGACGGCGGTACAGGTAACATCACTGTGACATCCTCACAGTCACTTGACGGTTACATGATGGACCTAGACTCAGGTACAGGCGATATCACTATCAACGGCAATGACTATGATGATGAGTATGAGGTAAATGAGCATGCCAAAAAGCACCTGATTATCGACTCAGGGCTTGGGGATATTGTGGTGAAATATTAAATTAAACTTTTCACTTTTTATTGTCCATAAACTGTGGCTCCATATATCCAGTTCCTGACATGGACTTGTAGTAGCGGCTTGCGGCCTGCGTGCCGACACGCACCTCGCGGGCCTGCTTCTTTATGGACGCAAATTTCAGAGTCATGAGATCCTTGTTGCGGGCCTCCTGACTCTGTATTTTTACGCTCTTGTCCGTGATACTGCGGATATGCTCCTGCATGGTGCGTATCTGCTCCTTGTAGTCCTCTTTGTGACCATTCAGTTCTTCCTTTGTACGTTCAAAAAGCTTCTCAAAGCCTGAGTCTAAATTATTGAGCTGGTCGATAAGCCTGCTTTTTGCCTCAACTACCTCGTCGAAGTCGTCAGGTGTAAGCTGTGGATCCTCGAGCTGGTTCTTCTGCTTGATATCAAGCTCTATTATCCGGTCGAGTACCTGCTCCTTTTTCTCGAGGCTTTGTATCATTATGTCTATGTATGTCTGTTCCATTGTGTTCCCCCTGTATTTTCGATTGTTTTAACTATAATCATCTCTATGATAGCACAAAACGCACAAACAAACTAGCTTCATGCTGCTGTCTCTGCGTTTTGTTTAAGTTAAAAACTCTCTATAATCCCTGTCGGTGATTTATGATACATTTATCTATGACACATGCAGCTTGTTTCCGTTACATGTGGCCTGCATAACCTCTTTCCACGCGTCACGCATAGTGCGCAGGTGTTCAAGCACCTCCTCAAGAATCTCCTTGTCCTTCTTTATGTTGGCCTCGACAAGGCGTCTGTGAAGATATGTATATACATTGTTAAAATCCTTTGATACCGGATATTTGTCATCAAGTGTGGACTGGAACTCTTCTATGATACGCTCAACCTTGCGGATGTTTGTGTGAGCCTGCTGGATATCCTCCTTCTCCACTGCCATGATTGCAATATTGCAAAATTTGATTGCACCATCATACAGCATGAGTGTAAGCTCTGCCGGTGATGCAGTCATGATTTTGTTGTTTGCATATGCTGCGTATGCTTTATTTTGTAACATAATATACCCTCCCTGGTATCTTTTTATGAGAAGTAGCTGCTAATTGAGCTCTGTGTGCTGTTGAGCTTGGTCATAGCTGACTCCATCTGAGTAAACTTGTTGTAGTAGTAATCCTCACGATCTGAGATTTTTTTCTCCCATTCCTTAATAGTCTTGGTGTAGTTAGTGTACTCTGTCTTCATCTGCTTGTCATTGTAGATGGTAAATGCTGAGCTCAAATCTGTAGACTTCATCTTGTCACCGATTGCACTATACAGATTAGTTGAAAGCTGCTGCATAAACTGCATTACCGTATCCGGATCATCGTTTATAGCTGCCATGAGCTTATCTGTCTTGCCGGATGTATTGGCGTCATCCTCATCACCATCAATGTGATATGCATTTTGCTCATTCTCCGCTGCATTCAAAAATCCAAGTGTGCTGATTCCAAAGCTTGAGAGCGAGTACTTCTTGCCACCTATCTCAACTGATGACATCATGGCTGTCTGCATTGCTGTCATTACGCTGCCAAGTGTAGAATCCCTGCGAAGCAGAGAGTCCTTAATCTTTGTCTCCCACTTCTCAATCTCTTTATCAGACATCTGATCCTTTTCATCATCCGTGAGCGGCTCGTAGCTTCCTGCTGAATCAGCATTGTATAGCTTCGTCATCTCGTTGATGATGTTGTTGTACTCTGTCAGAAAATCCTTTACCTTATCATATACACCCTGTGTATCTGTGCTGGTTGTAATGCTTATAGCACTGTCTCCGGTCTCAGCAAGTGCCTCGATTGTCAGTCCATTGATTGAATAGCTGTTACTGTCACCTGTATATTTTACACCGTTCAGCTCAATCTCCGAATCCTGTCCTGCGACCTTCTTCACCTGTGAATTGAAAAGTGCCTTATTCTGAAGCGTGTATGCAGTGTTTACCCTGTCAAGCAGGTCGTTTAGCGCCTGTGTATACTCAGCCGAATCCTTCTGCTTTGAGGCAAGCTCCTTTACAATATTGCTATCTGCTGCTTTTTTTGTGTTGGCCTCTGCTGCCTCCTCCAGAGCATTGGCTTTATTTACAAAGCCGTCAGCCTCGTTTCCGTTTCCTGCTAAAAGCTGCTCTACTGCTTTCTTTCCTCCGCCATCCTTATCCTTGCCTGCTGCATAAGCATTCTGAATAGCCTTGGTGAGGCTTGCAACCGAGTACTTGTCATCGCTTCCTAGCACTTCGTCCTTTGAATTCTCAAATGCCTGAACTGACGCAAGAACCTCATCGTATGAGCTTTTAGTCTTTTCATCCATTGACTTGATGATTGTGTCATACGCTACTGAAGCTGACTCTATGCCAGTCTTGTTTACGGCATCTGCCGCAATAGTGTACTCGGTCTTTTGTGAAACAGTGATGGAATCAGTTTTATCAGCTGTGCCATCTTCCTTTTGCAGATAGTACTTGCCGTCTGCCTCGTCCTTTTTGTAAGTCTTATCACCGACTTTCAGTGTTGTATCACCATCTCCTGTAGGTACCGCTTCAAGCTCCTTGCCATCAGCGTCCGTATAAGCTGTCCTCGTAGATTCTGTCACATCATAGTACGATGTGGTACCCTTGTCCGTATCAGCAACAGCTGCAATATAGTGGCTATTGTTGTCGCTGTCAATATACTTATAAAGAGTGTTACCCTTTGTATCTGTCAGCGTGGTCTTTGTATATGTATCATAGCTGTCACCATTCTTTGAAATCACTGCGCCATCACGAGATGAGCCAAGCTTCTCAAGCAGCTTCAGCTTATCACTATAGCCTGCATTTTTTTCATCAAGATTCTTATAAATGCCCTGAAGTGTGACATACGAGTAGCCATAATTTACGGCATTCATAAGATTTTTGCTCTGCGCATTCATCTTAGCTGCATCTGTGGTCAGCTTGTTATAGCTTGCAACAGTTGCCTCGATGTTAGCCTTGGTCACATCGTCTGAAGCTCCATATAAAGCTGCATACTCACCATATGGATTGGATGAATAAGTACCTTCGGTGGTCTTTTCACCACCATATGCTATTCCCAGGCTATAAAGTGCTGATGCTCCATCTATATTGCTGCCGGTTATGGTAAAATCGTTTGCCACACCAGTCTTTTTTGAGCTGATATAAAATCTCTTGTAGCTTGAATCGTAGTTTGCATCAAGCCCCGCATTCCTGAGCTCCTTTACCACGTCGTTCATGGTTGATGATGCGCTGAGCGTGATGGACTTGGTCTCGTCCCCCATCTTTACCTCAAGCTTGGCATCACCACCTGTGTAACCGAGCTGTGCAAGTGTAGTCTTCTCACTGTCTGCCTTAATTTCTGCTCCGGTCATATATCCGGCCTTTGCCATCTGCTTGATTTTCAGCGACTGTGTGCCGCTTGGTGCACCGGAGCCTGCCTTTACTGTGGCCTTTGTAGTATCAGAAACAGATGTCTTCTTTAAGTTGTATGCTGTAGAAAATCGCAAATTGGAAATATTGCTGTACAAGCTGTACACCTTGGTATTAAGGGATTTCCACGCATCCTGTGTCCACTCAAGCTTAGTCTGCGCCTTCTGATATTTCTCTTTTCTGGTGGTATATGATGATACCATTGCCTTTACAATAGAATCTGTATCCAGACCTGATGTCATTCCCGATAATCTGATTGCCATGGTGTCCTCCTATCTCTTCTCATCTACCATGAGTCCTGCCATCTCCCAGACCTTCGCTATCATGTCGAGCGTCTTCTCCGGCGGAAACTCCTTGATGACTTCCTTTGTCTTCTTATCAACTATCTTTATTGTCACGCGGTTAGTCTTCTCATGGATGCCGAACACTGCCTCCGACTGGTCAGCCAACGCGCTCTTGTTGATATCATCCACAGCCTTTTTAAGCTGCATATTCTTCTCATTCTGCTTTTGTGCAGCAGCCTGTGCCTGTCCCCGCGCTCCGGCATCACCGGCTGAATCACCGCTTGCTTCCTTCGTATTCATCGCCTGAATATTCCTTGCGATGCTGTCAGACACGACCTGATTGTCCGCACTGGACACCTCTGTCCTTCCCTGTGCCTGTTCCTTTATCTGTGCAGTTGATGTACTTCCCTGATAGACCATTCCTGCACCTTTGATTGCCTCTATTGCCATCTCTAACACCTCCGTGTGAAAATATGTTGCAATTGACTGTTGTTCTTACCCTATTCTAAGGAATATATCGGATGAATTGCGGGAAAGTTTATAGCTTTCTTCTCTTTTTAAGTATAAAGAGATTTTGAAAAATCCCGGCCCACATCAGGATACTTAACTTTATCCTATGACGTGAGCCGGGATGGCTTGTCTCTTTATGCTCTTTGCAATTTAATTTTAATGCTCCAGATTTGCAAACTTCGTGTACTCAGGCAGCCATGCAAGGTTTACAGTGCCGATTGGACCATTACGCTGTTTAGCGATGATGATTTCTGAGATGCCCTTGAGCTCAGTGTCCTTGTTGTAGTAGTCGTCACGATAGATGAACATGACGACGTCGGCATCCTGCTCGATGGCTCCTGACTCTCGAAGATCGGAAAGCATCGGTCTGTGGTCCGGTCGCTGCTCTACGGCTCGTGATAGCTGGGAGAGTGCCACCACAGGGACTGAAAGTTCTCTGGCGAGTGCCTTAAGCGAACGTGATATGTCTGAGATTTCCTGCTGACGCGATTCTGAGCCTCGTCCTGAGCCTGTCATGAGCTGCAGGTAATCGATAATGACGAGCTTTAAGTCGTGTTCGAGCTTGTATTTACGGCACTTGCTTCGAAGCTCTGAGATGCTGATACCCGGAGTGTCGTCTATGATAAGCTCGGAGTCTCCGATGATTCCGGCGCCCTCGACCAGCTTTTCCCAGTCGGCATCAGACAGATTTCCTGTACGCAGTGCCTGCGCATCTACCTTTGATTCGAGCGAGAACAGACGGTTTACGAGCTGTTCCTTCGACATCTCGAGTGAGAATATGGCTGTACACAGATGTGCGTGAAATGCCACATGCTGTGCTATGTTGAGGACGAAGGCTGTCTTTCCCATTGACGGACGGGCTGCCACGAGCACGAGATCTGACGGCTGAAGTCCCGCTGTCCTGTAGTCAAGATCTATGAAGCCTGTCGGGATTCCTGTTACGGTGCCCTCCTGCTGTGCTGCTTTTTCGATTTTCTCGAGGGCATTCATGACTACAGTACGGATTGGCACGTAGTCACCTGTCTGCCTTGTGGAAAGCAGCTCAAATACATCGTGTTCTGTCTTGTCGAGTACGCTCTCTAGCGATTCCTTGCCGGCGTAGCACTCGTTCTCTATGTCCTCTGTCACATGGATCAGCTTTCGCTTTATGGCATTTTCTTTTACGATATTGGCATAGTACTTGATGTTGGCAGAGGTCGGCACACTGGTGACGAGAGTTCTCACAAAGTCAAGGCTTTGTATTTCCTGCGGCACATCCTTTTCCTTTAAACGATTCTGGAGTGTAACGAGATCTACAGGCTGCCCCTCTGTAAAGAGCTCAACCATGGTCTCAAATATGATGCCGTACTGCTGATGATAAAAATCCTCCTTAAGGAGCATCTCGCTGGCGGTCACTATGGCATCCTTGCTCATAATCATGGAGCCGACCACGGACTGCTCTGCCTCAAGGCTGTTTGGCATTATTCGTTTGATTAATGCTTCTTCCAAGGGGATTCCTCCTATCCTTCAACTACTGATACTGTGAGGTTTGCTGTTACCTTTGGATGAAGCTTGACAGGCACCTCATAGTTTCCGAGTGCTTTGATTGACTCGTTAAGCTGCATCTTTTTCTTATCGAGCTCTAAGCCATGCTGCTCCTTTGCTGCAGCCGATATCTCCTTGGTGGATATGGAGCCGAAGGTTCTGCCGCCCTCTCCTGAGCGCAGCTTTACTACTACCTTTGTGTTCTCTACTACCTTTGCGAGTGCAAGTGCACTCTCGTAGTTTTCCTGTGCCACCTTGTCAGCGTGCTGGTTCTGAAGCTTTAAGTCATTTAGGTTCTTTGGAGTAGCCTCTACTCCGAGCTTTTTAGGTATGATATTGTTTCTGGCGTAGCCGTCACTTACGTTTACTATCTCGCCTTTTTTGCCTAATGGTTTTACGTCCTGTAATAAGATTACTTTCATTCTTCTATGTCTCCTTCTTTTATCATTTCGTCCAGTGTATCCTGTATCATGCGCTTTGCCTGCACGATAGTAACGCCTGTCAGCTGCGCGCCTGCCACATTTAAGTGTCCGCCACCGCCCAGCTTCTCCATGATTATCTGGACATTTATCTCGTCGATTGAACGAGAGCTGATATAAATCTTGTCATTGTACTCCGTGAGCACAAATGATGCCTTAATTCCTATTATGTTGAGCAGCTCATTTGCCGCCTGTGCACCGACGATTGTCGGGCTCTCCACATTCTCGCTAGGGCATACCGATATGGCAAACGAGCCCCTGTATACCTCTGCATGGCGTACTGCCTCGGCTCTTGCCTTGTAGCATGCCATGTCATTTCTAAGCATCTTTCTGACGCGTGTTACCTCTGCGCCTGAGCGCTTCAAAAAGGCTGCCGCCTCAAATGTACGCACGCCTGTCTTTGTCATAAAGTTGTTGGTATCGATGAGGATGCCTGCGTAGATGCAGTCGGCCTCTGTCGCATTGATCTTGACTCCGTCGTTGAAGTACTGCAATACCTCTGCAACCATCTCACACGCACTTGATGCATACGGCTCGATATATGAGAGTATAGGATTCTCTATTATCTCGCTGCTTTGTCTGTGGTGGTCAAATACGACTATCTTTCCTGTCTTTCTGAGGAGCTCAGGACACTCTGTGTAGCTTGGCCTGTTGGTGTCCACCACCATGACAAGCGTATCCTTGCTCACCATCTCAAGAGCTTCTTCGCTGTTTATAAACATATCCGCAGGGTAGCCCTTTGCCTCTGAAAATGTCTCCATAAGAGGTCTTACTGAGCTTGTCGGATCATTTATGACTATCTGTGCCTTTTTGTCGAGATTCTTGGCTGCACAGTATATACCTATGCCTGCTCCAAGCGAGTCTACATCTGTGATGCTGTGGCCCATGATAAGCACATTCTCACATGTCTCAATAATCTCCTGAAGCGCCTGTGCCTTGACTCTCGCCTTTACCCTTGTCTTGCTCTCCACCTGCTTTGACTTGCCGCCAAAATACAGGATATCATCGTGATCCTTTATAACTACCTGATCACCGCCTCGTCCGAGGGCTAAGTCTATGGCATTTCGCGCATATACGTAGTTTTCATTATACTTATCACTCTTTATACCGATTCCGATACTGAGTGTGACCGCCATCTCGTTGCCGACCTTTATAGCCTTGACCTCATCGAGCACCTTGAACTTGTCCTCCTTCATGCTGTCAAGGTACTTGTACTTGAACACCACGAAGTATTTGTCGTTTTCTATCTTTCTGACAAGTCCGTCATACTTGGCAAAATACTGGTTTACACGCCTGTCGATAAGTGCAACGAGCAGAGACCTCTTTACGTCCTCTATGCTGTCGAGCGCCTCATCATAGTTGTCAATATATACAAGCGCTGAGACCTGCTTCTGCTCTGTGATTTCTTTCTTGCAATGATAAAGCTCCGACTCATCAAATACGTACAGCGCCGTCAAAAACTCGTCTGCTTCATTTGTGTCGATTATCTCATTTTCCTCTGCGATAGAGTTGAAATATATTCTCTTGACGGACAGACGGACTATGCTGTCCTCCTCCTCATTTACTATCTTGAAGTCTGTCGGCGCATCACTCTTGGTGAGAAGCTCTCTGGTCGCTGTCGGAAAAAGTGTCGTGATGGATTTGTGATAGTTTTTATCCACACCCATTAGCTCTGCGAATTTGTCATTTACCCAGAGTATCTTGCCGGAGTACTCAAGCAGGGCATACGGCACCTCAAACTCATTAAGTAGCCTCTTCTGCACCGATGAATACTGTGTTGCAAAGCTTATCAGCTCATTTACAACGACTGACTTGCTTCTGACATACAAAAACAGCACGAGCGCAAAGTAAAACACTGTAAAGCCTACCATGCCATAGCCAAGCCTTCTGTCATAGCGCAGTGCTATTCCGTCAGCACATATCCACACAAACGTCA
>OLOD01001604.1_pt1 | contig 13649 bp, 9 predicted proteins | sample 1671921 | NCBI WGS metagenome assembly OLOD01 (sample SAMEA3136626, study PRJEB25190) | human gut metagenome | biome: human gut; feature: human-associated habitat; material: faeces | place: Austria | collected 2013
GTCGGGGTCAAAAGCCCCCGACTTTGATGCCTACGGATTGCTCCGTGCTACGCACTCCCACAATCCTACCCAATATTCGCATATCGTGGGATTATCATCCCACTTTTATGCTCATATCGGGGCGGGTCCTAAGGTCTTTCACCCACCTATGAGCAAGCTCATGTGGGCTTAGACCTTTTGACCCTGGCATCATAAAATAAAAAACCGTACATCCATTATAGAATGTACGGTCCTTTTTTGTAAAGATGAAATACGCTGTCAGGCAGCGGATAGCATCGAAGATGGTACATGCGAGCTTATTTGTCGCTTAAAAGCTCCTTTGCACTGGTCAGCAGTCCCGCCATGTTCTGAATTTCGGACGGAATGATGATCTTTGTAGACTTGCCGTCCGCAACCTTTTCCAGAGCCTCCAGACTCTTTAAACGAAGTACAGAATCATCCGCTCCTGCATCCTTGATGAAACGCAGACCGTTTGCAGTCGCCTGCTGGACTTTCAGGATTGCTTCCGCTTCACCTTCTGCCTCACGGATCATCTTTTCTTTCTCTGCTTCTGCGCGCAGGATTGCAGACTGCTTTTCTGCCTCTGCTTCCAGAATTGCGGATTCCTTTTTACCTTCTGCTACCAGAATGGTAGATTTCTTTTCACCTTCGGCACGCAGGATCGCTTCACGGCGTTCACGCTCTGCCTTCATCTGCTTCTCCATCGCATCCTGAATTGCTGCGGGAGGAATGATGTTCTTTAATTCGACACGGTTTACCTTAATGCCCCAGGGATCGGTTGCGATATCCAGGGATGCACGCATCTTGGCATTGATCGTTTCACGGGAGGTCAGGGTCTGGTCCAGTTCCAGATCTCCGATGATGTTACGCAGGGTTGTCGCGGTCAGGTTTTCAATCGCCATGATCGGATTTTCAACTCCGTAGGTAAACAGCTTGGGATCTGTGATCTGGAAAAAGACAACGGTATCGATCCGCATCGTAACGTTATCCTTTGTGATAACGGGCTGAGGCGGGAAATCCGCTACCTGTTCCTTTAACAGTACACGCTTTGCAACCTTATCGACAATCGGCACTTTAAAGTGAAGGCCAACGCTCCAGGTATCCTGGTATGCGCCAAGACGTTCTACGACATAAGCCTGCGCCTGCGGTACGATCTTGATGCAGGACGCTACAATTGCAATTGCAAGAATTAAAATAATGAGTATTACCAGTCCACCTATCATAATTACCCTCATTTCCGCGGTCTTACCGCATGTTGTCAGCAGCCTCGCTGCTGTTTGTTACAGGTTCTTCTGTTTCGATCTCGTCCGGGACAACGATCAGTTTCACGCCGTCGATCTTTTTTACAATGACGACGGTACCCTCTTCAATCGTCCCCTCAGTTTCCTGAGATCTCGCTGACCACTCCATGCCTTTGAGCGTAACCTGTCCGCAGCTGTGCAGGTTATCAATCCTGCCGGTCACGATACCGCGTTCCCCAAGCATGCTGTCCACATTGGTCTTCGCCCTTCCAACATTGAAATAGCGCATGGCAACCGGTCTTGTAAAAACAAGCATCAGCACGGACACTACCAAAAACAGGATGACCTGCACCAGAACCGGCGCACCGCAGGCAGCTGCAATCGTCGCAACAAGAGCTCCGGCTGCAAACCAGATTGTCGTCAGCCCCATCGTCGCAAGCTCAATCAGCACAAGTAAAATCAACAGAGCCAGCCAGGCAAATACTTCCGTCATGTAACTCCTCCTTTCCTGTGACTTATGACTATCATACTACAAAAATCATGCCCCGTCTACCAAAATACATGATGTCCGATCACAATACCTTCCCTGCTTCCTGCCCGTCTAAAATGCGTCGCCGTTCCAACCGGGGTGCTTCCCGCCATCGCTTCCTGTGCCGCCTGCAGGCAGCTTGCCTTGATCTTTCCACTTGCGACGACGCGTCCAACCTGTCCGCTTCCCGCCGGTGTAAACTGTCCCGAAGCATAGATAACTCCCTTGACCGTATTCGGATAAGCGCCGCTTCTGACCCGATTCATCACGACTGCGCCGACAGCCACCTGTCCTTCGTAGGGCTCTTCTCCTGCTTCACACTGAATGAGCGCCGCCAAAAGCACGCTGTCGTCCGCTGCCAGTGCAGCAGCCTTGTTCGCTTCCTTTTCCGCCTGCGCTGCCTTTTCCTGCTTCTGTTTCTGTGCGGCAGCTTCTTTTTCCGCCTGCAGTCTCGCCGTTTCCGCTTCCTCGCGCGCTTTTACCTGCTCAACCGTCTCTCCGTAATCGATTTCAAAATCAACCTGGACATATTCCGAAGACACATATCCGGTCTTTCCGCCGTAATTGACCGCAACCCAGTCCGCCGTGATTTCCTGATCCTCGCTGAAACGGATCTGCTCTTCATCCACGACCTCATACTTTGCACCTTCTTCCAGCAGATCATAAATCGCAGCATCTGCTGAAGGTTCTTTCCGGATTCTCAAAGCGCCTGTTTTGGTCGTTGCCACAATCCGTCCCGCGTCTTTTGCCTCTTTCCGAGCTTCTTCCCCAAACAGCAGATAACCGTTATTTGCCCAGCCGGTCAGTTCGCCGGACTCAAGCTTTGTCCAGCCGTCCTTTTGTTCCAGCACTGTACCGCCACAGTCTGCATACAAATACCCTGCAAGCTCTGCCTCGCTGTCCGGTTCCGTCCTGACATTCAATACATTCTGAACGCTCGTCATCACGATTGTGCCGGTCAGGTCGTCCATTTTCATTCCATCACCGGACGAAGCTTTGGTTTTGCTGTCCGCACTGTCGGACGCTGCATCCGTTTCCTGCCCGCCGGCTGCACCGGTCGCTGCATCTGCCGCCCCATTTTTGGATGCTGCGTTCGGACTGACCTGTTCCTTATCCGCTCCTGTCAGCCACGCCTCCACGCCAACGCCCTTGTGCCAGTGCGCGCTTTTGCTCGATTCTGCCTCTGCCTGCAGACTGCTTCCGGCCGTCCACAAAAAGACAACTCCCAGCGCTGCAGCCCGCAGCCAGTGCTTCCCCCTTTTCTCACATTTTCTGCTCCAGCCCATAAATCGATGATCCTTTCTATCCCCTCATATCCGCAGACAGTAACGATAGCTGAACCTCCATTGATTTTCCGCGCCTTTGGCGCTCCCAAAATCGGCTCATCAAATGTTACAATTATATTACATGATTAGCGTCATCATATCAAATCCGTCAATTACTGTCAAGTGTGCGCCCTGTGAGGATTCTATTGTCACGACTACAAAAAAGGCGTGTGAAAAACAATCCTTTTCCACATGCCTTTTTTCGTTCTTTTTCTGTCAGAAACAACAGTTTTTCCTTATCCTCTTCTGACGATTCCCTTATAATGCTATTGGGCCAAATGCCCCGGCTATGATACTGTTTTAGTAAAAAACGTGATGTCCGATTACCTGTCCGGAACGACCGTTATTTCTTCTGAAAAACAGCTTGCCGCCGACCGGCTGTGCACCGGCTAATGCTTCGATTGCTGCCTGATAGCAGGCTGCATCTGCCTTGTCACTGCTCAGTGCCCTCTGCAGCGAACCGTTTCTGACAGGGGAAAACTGTCCTTTTGCGTAAACGACCTCGGTGATCGTATTGGGCTGCGATGCACTCTTGACGCGGTTCATGATGACATTGCCTACCGCAACCTTACCAACGTAGGATTCACTGCCTGCTTCACAGTAAATAATGTTTGCAAGCAGTTTTAATTCCTCTGCGGATATCGCTGCGGTCTGCGCCGCCTGGGCAGCCAAAGCTGCCTGCTGGGCCTCCGCTTCGATGCGTGCTGCTTCCTCAGCTGCCTTTGCCTGCGCCTGCGCTGCGAGCTGCGCTGCTTCCTCGGCTGCTGCCTTTGCCTGCGCTTCCGCTTCGATGCGTGCTGCTTCCTCGGCTGCCTGTACTTCTTCTATCTCATTCTGTGCTGCTTCACTCGCCTCTGCCTGTAAAGCTGCTGTTTCATCCTGCTGTACTTCTTCCTCTGCAAAGAATTCATCTTCGGATGCTGTTTCTCCTGTCCGTTCAGCGATCACCTGCTCATTGGCTGCAACAGCCTCTTCGTTGGAAATCTCTGTCTCGACCAGATTTTCAGCCGGTACCCATCCTGCAATTTCTCCCGCCTGGATCTGCACCCAGTCGTTGTACTTTGCAAGGATCGCCACATGACCTTCCTCCATGACCTGACCAATCACCGCAGACGCTGTATTTGCTTCTGCATGAATGTCCAGCATGTCTTTCGCATCAATGACACCGATACCACTTGCCATAGCGGTTGTCGTATATGCACCCATCATCATAACAGATGTTAAAATGCCGACTGCACTACGAAACAACTTTCTGCCTTTTCCGTTCATTCTTACCTCCATAAATCTTACTCTGCCTCCCCAGCCATTCTGCCGGTGAAATTCAGGAGCTTTTTGTGGGACGCTCCCTGTTACAGAGCTGTTTCAATTGTTACAAACTTATTAACAATTGTTACGCATGATATGATAGCAATATTACAATCAAATGTCAAGCCGTTCACCCGGAACCACAAATTTCCGTTAGTTCCCCACAAAAGTTTTTCTTCTATTGTGATATTTTTACAACAAACCTCCGAAATCATCGCCTTTTTCTTACTATTTTTCAAAGTTTTCAACAAATGCCGCTTTAACATAGTAAATTCTCTTTTCATAAAAAGGACAGCCATTTTCTGCGGTTTTTTCGATTTTTTATAAAAAAAGAAGACCTGACGGGATTATTTTTTCCATCAGATCTTCCTTTATTCCTGTTTTTAACATTTTTGTAACAAACTATTTTACAGGCTTCTGGACTTTTCCACCGCAGTGATGACCGCATCGGTCACTGCGCCGCGGAAGCCTTTTTCCTCTAAAACGCGTACTGCCTGAATCGTGGAGCCTGCCGGGGAGCAGACCATATCCTTTAACTCTCCCGGATGCTTTCCGGTCTCAAGCATCAGCTTCGCGCTGCCGAGCACAGCCTGTGCAGCGCATTCATATGCCTGGCTTCGCGGCATGCCTTCCGCAACTGCACCGTCCGCCATCGCCTCGATCAGCATAAAAATCCAGGCAGGCGCACAGCCACTGACGCCGGTCAGCACATCCATCAGACGTTCCGGAAGCTCAACCGTCTTGCCGAAACTGTCCAGGACAGCCGCCGTTTTTTCTTTCATCTCAGGAGTTACCCTGCTGCCATAGCAGACTCCGGTACAGCCTTCCCCGACCAGTGCCGGCGTATTGGGCATCGCACGCACAAACGGAAGCGGCGCACAGAACTGCTCTTCCAGCCACGCAAGGCTTTTGCCTGCCGCAATGCTCAGAATCGTCTTGCCGGTCAGATCAATGTCGCTAATCTGTCCGATCACTTTCTCCAGAAACTGCGGCTTTACGGCAAGAATCAAAAGCTCTGCCTGCCGCGCGGTTTCCAAGTTATCGCCTGTCACCGTGATGCCAAACATTTCATGTACTTTGCTTTCAGTCTCCGCCGTTTTTGCAGAACCGTAAATTTCCTCCGGCACAGCCAGGTGATTTCTCAAAACTCCTCCAATCATCGCCTGCGCCATATTTCCAAGTCCGATAAAACCGATTTTCATCTGTGCCTCTCATTTCTGCGCACGCTTTTTGCGCATGTCGAGTTTGTGTCAAGTGCGCGCAGACACAAATCTCGAGCTTGAAAAATGTTATTTTTCAAGCTTCGACCTTCTTTCAAATCGCCCTCTGCCGATGCGCTTCATACATCAGAATCGAAGACGCCACCGCTGCATTTAACGACTCCACTTTGCCCTCCATCGGAATTCGGATATAACAGTCCGCAAGCTCTGCAGTCTCTTCCCGCAGGCCGTTGCCCTCGTTACCGATCAGAAATGCCGTCCCCTTTGTGTAATCCTGACAGGCATAGGAATTTTTCCCGCGCAGATGCGCCGCGTATACGCTGACACCCGCCTGCTGTACCTGATGAACCGCCGCCGCAAAATCGTCCGCATAATAAAACGGAACGCGGTAGATGCTGCCCATCGTCGAACGGATAACCTTCGGGTTGTACAAATCGACTGTATCCCGGCTCATGATAATCCCGGAAACGCCTGCGCCCTCACCGGTTCGCAGCATCGTACCGAGGTTGCCGGGATCCTGTATATTTTCCAGAAGCAGAAACAGCGGTGCTTTGTCCCGCAGCATTTCTTCTATATTATAGTGAAACTGTTTCAGCACGCATAAAACGCCCTGTGGCGTGCAGGTATCCGATATTTTAGAAAAAACGCTGTCGGAAACAACTTCGTAGCCAACCTCTTCCATATGCTCCCTGCAGCTGCACTTTTCCAGAAAGGATTCCGAAACATAGACCTCCTGCAGCTGCTCTCTCGGTGCTTCCAGAAACATCTTCACACCCTCTGCCAGAAAAACGTCCTCCGTTCTGCGCAGCTTCGACTTTTGATTCAATTGTACCAGCCTTTTGATCCGGCTGTTGGATGCTGCAGTAATCATGCAGGTTCCTCCGTTGATCTTTATGAAAACGCACAACGGCCACACACGTTTCGTGTGCAGCCGCCCCTTTGCGTCCTGTATCGTCAGGTGGCCAGCGCTTTGCTGACCTGATAATGATATTCGGGAATCTCTTTCTGCATCGCAAGCGCTTCCTCGATATCATAGTCTACAAATTCGCCGTGTTTGTAAGCCACAACACGGTTCGAGCTGCCTGCGCAGAGGATGTCTGCCGCATAAGCGCCCATGATAGAAGCATAATAACGATCCAGACAGGTCGGGCTGCCGCCTCGCTGCATGTACCCCAGGATGGTTGCTCTGGTTTCCACACCCGTTGCTGCTTCAATTCTCTTCGCCATGGAAGTAGAATGACCGATACCTTCTGCATTGATGATCAGATGGTGAGTTTTGCCCTTTTTCCGGTTGTTGATAATATTGTTAATCAGCTGCTGCTCGTCATAGTCGTACTTTTCAGGAAGAAGGATATCCTCCGCGCCGGTGCCGACGCCGCACCACAGTGCGATATAACCGGCATTTCTGCCCATTACTTCGATAATACTGCAGCGTTCATGTGAAGATGAAGTATCCCTTACCTTATCGATTGCCTGCATCGCGGTATTGACTGCCGTGTCGAAACCGATCGTATATTCGGTACATGCAATATCCAGATCGATCGTGCCCGGCAAACCGATCGTATTGATTCCAAGTCTGGACATCGCCTGCGCACCTCTGTAAGAGCCGTCGCCGCCGATAACAACCAGACCGTCGATGCCGTGTCTGCGGCAGATCTCCGCGCCCTTTTTCTGTCCGGCTTCGGTCTTAAATTCCAGACAACGCGCAGTTCCCAGAATCGTACCGCCCTTCTGGATGGTATCCGAAACACTGCGGGCATCCATATCTATGATTTCTTCATTTAACAGGCCCTGATAGCCTTTTTTAATGCCTTTTACTTTGACGCCGTTGCAAATCGCTTTCCGAACAACCGCACGGATTGCCGCATTCATACCAGGCGCATCTCCGCCGCTTGTAAGAACTCCAATTGTCTTTATCTTAGCTGCCATTGTTCCTCCTGTCTGCCGCTGCGGGCTGGACTTCAATCTTAAGATTTCAAAATCCGTAAAACCATTTTTTATTTTAATCGAAACGGGCTTTCTTTTCAATGGTTTTGTGAAACTTACATCAGCTTTACGTTTTCTTCTCCAAACAGCTCTTCCAGCTGCTTTAAAAGTGCCTCGTCCCCATGAACGGTCTGATTCGCCCCAAGCTGCTTCATCGCGCGGGGATTTTCCACATAAATCACCACGGTATCCTTGCCGTCAGAAGCTGCGATTGCCGAAAGCAGCTTTTTTTCCTGCTGCTGATAGGCTTCCATCGTCGGAAATTTAATCCAGAGCTTTTTGGGGATTTCGTCAAACGTCTGCACGGATTCACAGATCAGCTTTGCGTCTTTATCCTCCTCTGCGGAAACGCGCCCCCGCAGGAGAACCTTTTCATCCTCCATCAGCTTGCTGCCGTACTGCTCATAGGTTTTCGGGAAAACGATAACTTCAATCGTTCCAACCAGATCCTCCACCTGTAAAAACGCCATCACCTTATCGTTTTTGGTATATTTGATCTTCTTTTCCTCAATAATTCCGCCGATAACCGCCTTTGCTCCGTCCTGAATATGGACGCTGTTTGTCTCCTCATCCAGCATAAAATCTGCCGTTGTATTAGAAATATTCCTGCGCCAGAGCTGCTCGTATTCCTGCAGCGGATGCCCGCTGACATACACACCGAGCACTTCTTTTTCAAAGGTCAGAAGAATTTCCTTCGGATATTCCCCGACATCCGGGAAACGGATTTCATAGTTTTTCTTTTCCGACTCGTCCACCAGATCGAATAAGGAAAGCTGTCCCGCCATATTATTTTTCCGGTTCTGCTGATTCTGATCCATCAGCTGCGCAAATACGCTCATAAACTGCTTGCGCGTTCCCTCAAGGCTGTCGAATGCGCCCGCTTTAATGAAGTTTTCCACGTTGCGCTTGTTGACTTCCGTATCGGACATTCTGGAAAGAAAATCCTGCAGGTTTTTGAATACGCCCCGCTGCTTCCGCTCTGCGATCACCGCGTCCGCAACTGGATGTCCTACACCCTTGATCGCGGTCAGTCCGTACCGGATTGATTTGCCCGATACCGAAAATCCCGGCTCTCCCTCGTTGATATCCGGCGGCAGAATCGCGATTCCCATCTGGCGGCAGACCAGAATGTATTCCGCCACTTTTCCGGGGTTATCGATTACAGAAGTCATCAGAGACGCCATAAATTCCACCGGATAATAATATTTCAGGTAAGCCGTCTGGTAAGCGACAACCGCGTAGCATGCGGCGTGGGATTTGTTGAACGCGTATTTTGCAAAATCCATCATTTCCGCGTAAATTTCCAGACCGACCTTTTCCGGAATGCCCCGGGCCACACAGCCGGGCACGCCCTCTTCGGGATTGCCGTAAACGAAATTCGCCCGTTCTTTTTCCATGACAGACTGCTTTTTCTTGCTCATCGCACGACGAACCAGGTCGCTTCGTCCCATCGTGTAGCCGCCGAGGTCGCGCACAATCTGCATAACCTGCTCCTGATACACGATACAGCCGTAGGTCGGAGACAGGATCGGTTCCAGCTCCGGACAGGAATAGGTGATCTCGTCGTGATTGTTTTTTCCTTTAATATATTTTGGAATAAAGTCCATCGGCCCGGGACGGTACAGGGAAATACCCGCGATGATATCCTCAAGGTTCTGGGGCTTTAGCTCCTTCATGAAGCTTTTCATCCCGCCGCTTTCCAGCTGGAACACGCCGTCCGTCCTGCCGGTGCAGAGCGAATCCAGCACTTTTTTATCGTTATAATCCAGATGCTCCATATCGAGCTTCACACCGGTGTCATGCTCAATCATCTTGACCGCGTGGTCGATTACTGTCAGGGTTCGAAGCCCCAGAAAGTCCATTTTTAACAGTCCGAGCTCTTCCAGCGTCGTCATCGTAAACTGCGTTGTGATCGAACCATCCGACCCCCGTGAAAGCGGTACAAAATGATCTGCCGCCTCCGGGCAGATCACAACCCCTGCTGCGTGCATCGAGGTGTGGCGCGGCAATCCCTCCAGCCGTTTACTCATATCAATCAGCACGTGCACCTGTTCATCGCTCTCGTAGAGCTTGCGCAGCTCTGCGTTCATTGACAGTGCCTTATCAATCGTCATGTTCAGCTCGTTCGGAATCATTTTTGCAATCGAATCCACAAAGGAATACGGCAGATCCATGACGCGCCCGACGTCGCGGATGACACCCTTTGCCGCCAGCGTACCGAATGTGACAATCTGCACAACCTTTTCTTTTCCATATTTGCGTCCGACATAATCGATGACCTCCTGTCTGCGTTCATAACAGAAGTCGATATCGATATCCGGCATGGAAACTCGTTCCGGGTTCAGGAAACGCTCAAACAGCAGGCTATAACGGATCGGATCAATATTCGTGATATGCAGGCAGTAGGAAACGATGCTTCCAGCTGCACTTCCACGTCCAGGTCCTACCGGAATACCGTTTTCTCTGGCATAGTTGATAAAATCCCACACGATCAGGAAATAGTCCACATATCCCATGCGCTTGATAATACCCAGCTCGTATTCCAGACGCTTCTGCAGCGTGCCGTCGTCCTCCGGATAGCGCTCTTTCATACCGTCAGTGCACAGCTTATTCAAATATCCCCAGGAATCATAGCCCTCCGGCACATCAAAATGCGGCAGCTTCGTCTTACCAAACTCGATTTCCACATGACAGCGGTCTGCAATTCGCTGTGTATTTTCCACTGCCTCCCACGCATAGGGAAACAGTCCCTTCATCTCTTCTTCGCTTTTGACGAAATACTGACCGCCCTCGTAACGCATCCGGTTTTCGTCGGAAAGCTTTTTGCCGGTCTGGATACACAGAAGGATATCGTGGGGCTTTGCGTCCTCCGCATAGGTGTAGTGCACGTCGTTCGTGCATACTAACGGAATGTCCAGTTCCCGCGACATCTGTAAAAGCGCCATGTTTACGGTCTGCTGCTCCGGGATCCCATGATCCTGCAGTTCCAGAAAATAATTATCCTTCCCAAAAATCGACTGATACTTTAATGCGCATTTTTTTGCTTCCTCCGGCAGTCCTTTCTGGATATAGCGCGGCACTTCACCTGCCAGACACGCAGACAGCGCAATAATTCCCTCGTGAAATTCCTCCAGAACCTCCATATCGACACGCGGCTTGTAATAGTACCCCTCCGTAAAACCGCGGCTGACGATTTTGCTCAAATTCGCGTAACCAGTATTATTTTCCGCCAGAAGCACCAGATGGTAATACCGGTCATCCCCGCCGGTAATCTCCCGGTCAAAACGGGAATTGGGCGCAACATAGACCTCACAGCCCAAAATCGGATTGATACCCTCTGCCCGCGCCGCACGGTAAAAATCGATCACACCGTACATTGCGCCATGGTCGGTAATCGCCGCAGCCGTCATGCCCAGCTCCTTGACCCGTTTTACATATTCTTTGATTTTATTGGAACCGTCCAGCAGGCTGTACTCTGTATGGACGTGCAAATGTGCAAATGCCATATTTTTGTAATTTCCTATTCTTGTTCTGTCTGAGTTTCCTTTGCTGTCCCATCGGGCGCAGAGAAGTCAAAGGCAGGGCTTTCTGTCCCGTTTTCTGACTTTTGCCCGTTCTTTGTCACAGACCTCGTGCCGATGCTGCCTGTCCGGTCGGATGCTGCCGCATTGTTTTCACTGATGCTGTCTGCTTCCCGGTCAGATACAGCGCTGTTTTGACTGACTGCGTTTTGTCCGGACACATCACCGCTTTCATGAACCTCTTTTACACTGCCTTCTCCGCTGTCTGTCAGTACAAGTCTGTCGTTTTCCACTTTCCATGTCTCGTACCAGCTTCCTTCCGCGTCCGAAAAGCTGACATGAATCCTATCGTTTTCCCCGGATAAAATCTGTATTTTCCCGGAATCTGATCCAACCTGCCGCAGGATACTCTTTAACACTGCTTTGCCGTTTTTATACTGTAACAGCTCTTTTTCACGGATTTCTTCTAATCGATACTCTGTCAGTGTGCGCAGGCTGATGTCATAATATCCCGGCGCGGCTTCTGTCCCGGCAGTCCATGCCATCAGATCGCCGTCATCATCCAGCTCAAAGTGCCCCATCTGTTTTAACAGGCGCACTGCTCCTTGCTCCTGCACGCCAAACAGCATGTCGCTGACACCGGACACTTCGTAGCCACGATACAGCACAAAGGCGCTTCCCAGCTTTTCCAGCTCCTTAAAGGCAAAATTCTCTTCTTCCAAAACCGCGCCGTCCGCGCCGACAAACCACAGGTCGCATACCGGCGCGCCGAACGCTCCGTCATACCTGCCGATCGCCGCAAACGTTTCTTTTTTGCCGTTCCCATCGTAATCCGCCGTCTCTGCAAAACACAGCGCATCGTCCGGGTACTCCTGTACCTCCAGAATCTGTGCAACCGCCTGATTGACCGCCGCGCGGGCTGTTTTCTGCACTTTATTCAACCGGTTTTTCGTAAATTCGTTTGGAATATCCTCCAGGCTCTCCAGCGCTTCTTCCTGCTCCAATCTCGACGGGAAGAAAAATCCATCCCCGCTGATCGTCTCCGATGCTTTGGTCAGCTTTCCCTGATCCAGGCTGCTGATACACCAGCTGTACTTCGCAACCGCATGATCGATTCCTTCTTCCTGTCCGACCGACTGCCCGGCTTCTCTGCAGCGATAGGCAATTTTGTCCTCCCCAATTGCATAAAACCAATAGGTATATTCTGTATTTTCATCCGTCTGCGTGTAGAACTGCTCTTCCAGCTTTTCCTTCCACGCCTGTGCCTCTTCATCCGAATCCTCTGCAGACACATACGCCAAATATTCCGACGCTGTCAGCTCCCGATACGAACGCTCCGCAAATCCGTCCGCTGTTCTTTCATAATAAACAGGAACCGTCTCTTCTGCACTGTCCCATTCCGAAACAAGCGGATCGTACACAGTCTTCTCCGCAGGATAAAACGTACAAACGCCGTCCTTTGTCGCTTCGATCGTCTCGGCATCCTCCAGAAGCTTTTCGCACTTTTGATCTTTTACCGTCCAGACAGCCGCCTGTTTTTTGCCGGAGACTTCCGTTTCCAGAATAACAAACGGATTCCCAATTCCCGTCACCTGCTGCAGTCCGGTCACGACGATTCCTTTTTCCAGAAGCCTTGCCGACTCGCCGTCATAATACCAGAGATCGCCGGAAATCCGCCCGCGCGCTGTCAACGGTGTGCTCTCAAACATCAGCAGAAAGCTTTCATTTGCATTGCTGTCATACTTCGCCATGTTCTGCAGGCAAAGCGTCTTGTCACCGTACTCCTTCTGCGAAAGAACTGCCGTCAGTGCTGCGTTTTCTGCGCGGCTTAAGCGGTCGTGTCCCGCCAGCTTACCGGTAAACGCATCCGATTTCTGCGCGTATGCTTCATAAACGGAGTCGGTCACTTCTGTCATCAGGACCGGAATTTGAGGAGCTGTTGCTGCCTCAGATTCTGTGGCGGTGTCGATCTGCGTTTCGCCTGTCGCAGGCATCTCGCCGTCTGCTGTTGCCGCGGTATCGCTGTGCTGCCCTTCGCCGCCGGTCGCTGTTGTGCTATCCTGTATCTCGTCATCGGTCGCAGTATCGCTATCCTGCCTCTCATTGGTCACTGCAGCGGTGCCGGTTCCTGTACTGACATTCTGTGTTTCACCTGCTACAGACGTCTCGTCATCTGCCGTTGTCACAGTATCGCTGTCCTGTGCCATAGCGTCTATGGTTTCCCCTTCAAAAAAGTTCTTTCCGGCTTGCTGCGCTCGCGCTGCATATTCACTGATATTCGGCGTGCAGCCTGAAAGCAGCATCGCTGCCGCCATCAGACATGCTGCTGTCACCTGTTTTCTTTTCATTCGTATCGATCCCCTTATCTTGTTGAGTTGAGTATACCATGCCCGTTTGGAAAATTCCATCCTTATCAGACTGGCAGCTTCCGATAAATGTTTCACCAGCTGATACCTGATCGCTTTGTCCCGCTCTGTAACATAAAAAAGAATGTGCCTTGGCACATTCTCGCGCCGAGGCGC
>OLOD01001612.1_pt1 | contig 13581 bp, 9 predicted proteins | sample 1671921 | NCBI WGS metagenome assembly OLOD01 (sample SAMEA3136626, study PRJEB25190) | human gut metagenome | biome: human gut; feature: human-associated habitat; material: faeces | place: Austria | collected 2013
AGAAAATTTTTTAAAAAATTTTCATTTTTCTATTGACTTTTCATAGTTGGTCTCCTTTTACTTCATAAATACACATTATCACAACTTTAAATTTTTTTCAATATAATTGCATAAAAAATACACTACATTTCTGTAGTGCATTTTTTATTTTATTCAGCTTCTTGTTCAGATGAATCATCATCTTTCATGCTATACTCTTTTTTAGCAATAGTTTCTTCATCTTCTCCATCTACTTTAATTTTAACATCTTGATATCTCTTCATACCTGTACCTGCTGGGATTAACTTACCAATAATTACATTTTCTTTTAATCCTATTAAGTGGTCTTCTTTACCTTTTATTGCAGCTTCTGTTAATACTCTTGTTGTCTCTTGGAATGATGCTGCTGATAAGAAGCTGTCTGTAGCAAGTGATGCTTTTGTGATTCCAAGTAATGCTCTCTTTCCTGTTGCAGGACGTTTTCCTTCTGCAACTACTTCTTTGTTTTTATCTTCAAATTCATACATGTCAACTAAAGAACCTGGGAACATGTCTGTATCTCCACCATCATCAACTCTCATCTTTCTAAGCATTTGTCTAGCTATTACTTCAACGTGTTTATCATTGATATCAACACCTTGGCTTCTATATGCTTTTTGGATTTCAGAAATTACATATTCATAAACTCCTTCTGGTCCTTTTATTGCTAAAATTTCAGCTGGGTTTATTGAACCTTCTATAAGTGGTTGTGCAGCTTTTACTTCGTCTCCATCTCTAACTTTTAGTTTTGATCCAAATGGTATTGTGTATGTTCTTGAATCATCACTAGAAGTTACGATTATTTCTAATTTCTTCTTAGATTCAGAAATTTTAACTTTACCATCAATTTCTGTAATTACTGCAACACCCTTTGGTTTTCTAGCTTCGAAAATTTCTTCTACTCTAGGAAGACCTTGAGTAATATCTGCTACACCAGCTACACCACCAGAGTGAATTGTTCTCATGGTTAACTGTGTACCAGGTTCACCAATTGATTGTGCTGCAATAATACCAACAGATTCACCAATTGATACTAATTCTCTTCTTGCTAGTCCCATACCATAACATTTTTGGCATACACCATGTTTGCTTCTACATCCAATTACAGAACGAACAACAACTTGTTTTATTCCTGCTGCTACAATTTCTTTTGCTATAGCTTTATTTATCATTGTGTCTTTATCTACAATTAATTCTCCTGTTTCAGGATTTGTTATATCATTTAATGGATATCTTCCTTCTAGTCTTTCTTCTAATCCTTCTACAATTTGATTTCCATCTTTAATATCTTCTAACATTAGACCTTCATTTGTTTCACAATCATGTTCTCTAACAATTATATCTTGTGATACATCTACTAATCTTCTTGTTAAATATCCTGAATCGGCTGTTCTTAAAGCTGTATCTGAAAGTCCTTTACGAGCACCATGTGATGATATGAAATATTCTAGAGCATCTAGACCTTCACGGAAACATGATTTAATTGGAATTTCGACTGCTTTACCTGTAGTACTTGCCATAAGTCCACGCATACCTGCGATCTGTCTTAACTGGTTCATATTACCACGGGCTCCTGATTTAACCATCATGTATATTGGGTTTAAGTCTCCAAAGTTCTCTTCCATAGCCTTACTTACATCATTTGTTGCTTTTTCCCAGATACCTACAACTGTTTGATATCTTTCATCATCAGTTATTAAACCTCTTCTATATTGATTTCTAACTTTTTCAACTTGTTTATCTGCTTCTGCTAAGATATCTTTCTTTGTCGCTGGGACTTGAACGTCTGCAACAGAGAATGTTATACCAGCTAATGTTGAATATTTGAATCCTAATGATTTTATATAATCTATTACTTCTGCTGATTCTGTTAATCCATGTTTGTCTATTACTCTTTCAATAATTGTTCCCATTGATTTTTTCATTACAGGAAAATCTATTTCATATTGGAATGGATCTTCTTTTCTATCTATAAATCCTAAATCTTGAGGAATTCCTTGATTGAATATTATTCTACCAACACTTGTTGGAATTTTCTTTGTTTTCATTTCTCCATCAATTTCTTTGCTTACTCTTACAAAGATTTTTGCATGTATTGAAACTGCTTTATTTTGGAATGCCATTAATGCTTCATCAGGATCTTTGAAGTATTTTCCTTCTCCTAATTCTCCATCTAATGTCATTGTTAAATAATAACTTCCTAAAATCATGTCTAGTCTTGGTACAGCTACTGGCTTACCATCTTGTGGTTTTAATAAGTTATTTGTTGCAAGCATTAAATATCTTGATTCTGCTTGTGCTTCTGGTGTTAATGGTAAGTGAACAGCCATCTGGTCACCGTCAAAATCAGCATTGAATGCCTCACATACTAATGCATGTAACTTGATTGCTCTACCTTCTACTAATACTGGTTCAAATGCCTGAATACCAAGTCTGTGTAGTGTAGGTGCACGGTTTAACATTACTGGGTGGTCTTTGATTACTTTTTCAAGTATTTCCCATACTTCTGGGCTTAATCTTTCTACCATTCTTTTTGCACTTTTTATGTTATGTGCTAAATGTCTTTCAACTAATTCTTTCATTACAAATGGTTTAAATAATTCTATAGCCATTTCTTTTGGAAGACCACATTGATAGATTTTTAATTCTGGTCCTACTACGATTACTGAACGTCCTGAATAGTCAACACGTTTTCCTAATAAGTTTTGACGGAATCTACCTTGTTTTCCTTTTAATAAGTCTGATAAAGATTTTAGTGGTCTGTTACCAGCTCCTGTAACAGGTCTTCCTCTTCTTGAGTTATCAATTAAAGCATCTACTGATTCTTGTAACATTCTTTTTTCATTTCTTACAATGATTTCTGGTGCTCCAAGTTCAAGTAATCTCTTTAATCTATTATTTCTGTTTATTACTCTTCTATATAAGTCATTTAAGTCTGACGTTGCAAATCTACCACCATCTAATTGTACCATAGGTCTTAAATCCGGTGGAATTACTGGCACAACATTCATTACCATCCATTCAGGTCTGTTTCCTGATTTTCTGAATGCTTCTACTGTGTCTAATCTTTTTATTAATTTTGCTTTTCTTTGTTCACTTGCTGATTCTAAGTCTTTTTCTATCTCTGCTGATAGTTTATCTAAATCTACTCGCTCTAGTAATTTTCTGATTGCTTCTGCTCCCATTTCGGCTTTAAATGATTTTCTACCATATTTTTCTTCTGCTTCATGGTATTCTTTTTCATTTAATACTTGGCATTCTTCTAGTCCAGATGTACCTTTATCTGTTACTACGTATGACGCAAAATAAATTACTTTCTCTAAGTTTCTTGGCGAAATATCTAATATTAATGCAATTCTACTTGGAATTCCTTTAAAATACCAAATATGTGCAACTGGTGCAGCAAGTTCTATATGCCCCATTCTTTCTCTTCTTACTTTTGCCTTTGTTACTTCAACACCACACCTATCACAAACTATTCCTTTATATCTTACTCTTTTATATTTTCCACAATGACATTCCCAATCTTTTGTTGGTCCAAATATTTTTTCACAAAATAGACCATCTTTTTCTGGTTTTAATGTTCTATAATTTATAGTTTCTGGCTTTTTTACTTCACCTTTTGACCATTCTCTTATTTTTTCATCTGATGCAATTCCTATTTTAATTTTGTTGAATACTTCTAATTCATCCATCTTTATTAGATGTCCCCCTTCTCTAATTATTTGGGTAATTTTCAAACAGTATTGATGTCTATCCACTGCTCCTGCACACTTTACCGTCGCACCAATACTTTTGAAAATTTATGTAATTTTATTCTTCTATATCATCTATATTATCATCATAAATACTATCTTCATCTTCTAAATCTTCATCATCAAATAATTGATCATTTTCTTCATCTTCGTCATCAATCATTTCTTCGTCTTCTTCAGAATATCCGTCTTCTAAGTCTTCATGAATTAATACATCATCTTCTGTTAGGGCTTTTCCGTTAGTTGTCTCTTCATAGTCTATTCCATCTTCTATATGTTCTTTTAGTTCTAGTTCTTCATTAGTATCAGAATATAATTTGATGTCTAATCCTAATGCTTGTAATTCTTTTACAAGAACTTTAAAGCTTTCTGGAACTCCTGGTTCAGGAATATTTTCACCTTTGACGATTGCTTCATATGCTTTAACACGTCCAACAGTATCATCTGATTTTACTGTTAAAATTTCTTGTAATGTATATGCAGCACCATATGCTTCTAGTGCCCAAACTTCCATCTCTCCAAAACGTTGTCCACCAAATTGAGCTTTACCTCCAAGTGGTTGTTGTGTTACTAGTGAGTATGGTCCAGTTGAACGAGCATGTATTTTATCATCAACTAGATGATGTAGTTTTAACATGTACATAACACCAACTGTTATTGGACTTGCAAATGGTTCACCTGTTCTACCATCATATAAAGTTTGTTTACCATCTGGAGTTAGTCCAGCTTCTTGTAGTAATTCTTCTATTTCTTCGTCTGATGCACCATCAAATACTGGTGTTGAAACTTTCCATCCTAATGCTCTTGCTGCTGCACCTAAATGAACTTCTAGAATTTGTCCTAAGTTCATACGTGATGGTATACCTAATGGGTTTAATAATATATCTATTGGTGTTCCATCTGGTAAGAATGGCATATCTTCTTTTGGTAATATTCTTGAAATTACACCTTTGTTACCATGACGTCCAGCCATTTTATCTCCAACTGATATCTTTCTCTTTGTAGCAATATAACATCTAATTACTTGATTTACTCCAGGGCCTAATTCTTCTGAATTATCTCTTGTAAAGATTTTTACATCAACTATTGTTCCAGCTTCTCCATGTGGTACACGAAGTGATGTATCTCTTACTTCTCTAGCTTTTTCACCAAATATAGCACGAAGTAATCTTTCTTCTGCTGTTAGTTCTGTTTCTCCTTTTGGAGTTACTTTACCAACTAAGATGTCTCCTGGTCTTACTTCTGCACCAATTCTTATAATTCCGTTTTCATCTAGATCTTTTAATGCATCATCACCAACATTTGGAATATCTCTTGTGATTTCTTCTGCACCTAGTTTTGTATCACGGCATTCACAATCATATTCTTCAATATGAATTGATGTGAATACATCTTCTTGTACTAATCTTTCATTTAAAAGAATAGCATCCTCGTAGTTGTAACCTTCCCATGTAGAGAATGCGACAAGCATGTTTTTACCTAATGCCATTTCTCCATCTTTTGTTGCAGGTCCATCTGCTAAGGCATCACCTTTTTTAACCATTTCACCTTTTTTTACAATAGGTCTTTGATTTATACATGTTCCCCCATTTGTTCTCTTGAATTTACGTAATTTATGTACAACTGTTTTTCCATTATTGTATTTCATTGTGATAGCATTACCTGTAACTTTTTCTACAAATCCATCATCTTCTGCTAAAACTAAAATTCCAGAGTCCATTGCAGCTCTGTATTCTATACCTGTTGCAATTATTGGAGCTTCTGTTGTCATTAATGGAACTGCTTGACGTTGCATGTTTGAACCCATCAATGATCTTTTAGCATCATCGTTTTCCAAGAATGGAATCATGGCTGCTGCTATTGATACTAATTGTTTTGGTGATACATCTATATATTGAACTTCATTTTTATCAACTTCTATAATTTCATTTTTACGTCTTACACGTATACGTTGGTTTATAAATTCTCCACTTTCTGTCATTGGCTCTGATGCTTGAGCTATTGTATAATTATCTTCAACATCTGCACTCATATATTCTACTATATCTGTTACTTTATGTGTTTCTGGGTCAATTTTTCTGTATGGTGTTTCTATAAATCCATATTCATTAATACTTGCAAATGAAGATAATGCAGATATTAATCCGATATTTGGTCCTTCTGGCGATTCTATTGGACATAATCTACCATAGTGTGTATAGTGAATATCACGTACTTCGAATCCAGCTCTTTCTCTTGAAAGTCCTCCAGGTCCTAATGCTGAAATTCTTCTTTTATGTGTTAATTCTGAAAGTGGATTTGTTTGATCCATGAATTGTGATAATTGTGAACTTCCAAAGAATTCTCTTATTGATGATGTTATTGGTTTTGTGTTTATTAATGTTTGTGGTGTTATAACATCTAAGTCTTGGATTGTCATTCTTTCACGTACTACTCTTTCAAGTCTTGTTAAACCGATTCTAAATTGGTTTTGTAACAATTCTCCAACACATCTTATTCTACGGTTTGCTAAGTGGTCTATATCATCTTTCTTTCCTAATCCATTGTACATGTTTAATAGGTAGTTAATTGAAGCGATTATGTCTTCTGTTGTAATATGCTTTGGAACTAGTTCCTCATATCTCTCTTTTATTGTTTCCACTAAACTTTCCTCTGTTGTATTTTCCATAATGTTTTTTAATACTTCATAATTTACTTCTTCTTTGAAGTGTAAACTGCTTAAATCAACATTTGGTAATACTTTGTGGATATTTACTATTCCGTTTCCTATTACTTTAACTTTTTTGTCACCTATTTTTAGGTTTACAATATTTATTCCTGCATTTTGGATATCTTCTGCAACTTCTGGTGTAATTACTTCTCCTGCTGTTACAAATACTTCTCCTGTTTCTTTGTCCATGATGTCTTCAAAAGCTATTTGATTTTTGATTCTATTTGCTATGCTTAATTTTTGGTTGAATTTGAATCTTCCTACTTTTGCTAAGTCATATCTTCTATTGTCAAAGAATAATCCATTAAATAGACTTCTTGCAGCTTCTACTGTTGGTAATTCTCCTGGTCTTAATTTTTTATAGATTTCTATTAGTGCTTCTTCTCCTGTTTTTATTGGATCTTTTTGAATTGTTGTTTCCAACAATGTTTCATCTCCAAATAAATCTCTTATTTGGTCGTCAGATACTAATCCAATTGCTCTTAATAATGTTGTTATTGGAATCTTTCTTGTTCTATCAACACGTACCCAGAATATGTCGTTTCCATCTGTTTCATATTCTATCCATGCTCCTCTTAATGGCATTACTGTTGATGTATATGTTTTCTTTCCTGTTTTTGTATCAAATATTTCGTCATAATAACATCCTGGTGAACGTACTAACTGACTTACTACAACTCTTTCTGCACCATTTATAATGAATGTTCCACTTTCTGTCATTAATGGAAAATCACCTAAATAAATTTCTTGTTCTTTGATTTCTCCTGATTCACGGTTTATTAATCTAACTTTTACGTGTAATCTTGCAGAATATGTAGCATCTCTTTCTTTTGCTTCTTCTTCTGTATATTTTGTTTTGTCTTCCATGTAATAATCGAAAAATTCTAGAACTAAATTTCCTGTATAATCTACTATCGGTGAAATGTCTTTTAATACTTCTCCAAGACCTTCTTCTATGAACCAATCATATGAGTCTTTTTGAACCTTGATTAGGTTTGGCATTTCAATGTAGTCTCCAACTTTTGAAAAATCTTTACGAGTTGTTCTTCCGAACTTAACTTCTTTGATATCCAAATAAATCACTCCTTAAAAAATATTAAGCAGATGTGAATGTTCTCTGTTTAGAAAAATCTCTTCTTGACTATATATTTTCATAAATCATCAAATCTTGTCTGCTTCCACAATTTTATCCTCTTTATTTCCATATATGTAATTCTTATTTTTCTAATTTTTAACTGTTGTGAAATAATTTTTATTAATTTTCTCTTTGTAAAATGGCATAAAAATCCATTTTTAAAGTCATACATTATTATAATATCATAATTTTTCTTTGTTTGTCAATGGTTTGAGCACATTTTTTATGTTAAAAATTGAATTTTTCAAAAATAAATTTTGTTCTATATCCTTGACTTTTTTATATGTTATAGTAAAATAGAATAAGTTTTATTTAAGGAGGAATACAATGGCAAGTTTACCATTAATCGTAAAATACCTAATAGTTTTTGTTATCTCTATGGTTCCAATAGTAGAATTAAGAGGTGCAATTCCTATTGCTGAAAGTCTTGGATTAAATATTGCATTATATTATCCAATAGCAATTATAGGAAACATGCTTCCTGTACCTGTAATATATTTATTTGCCAGAAAAGTACTTGAATGGGGAAAAGATAAAAAACTAACAAAGAACTTTTTCACATGGTGTTTAGAAAAAGGTGAAAAGGGTGGAGAAAAATTAAAAAAATCTGCTGGTAATAGTGGAATATTCTGGGCATTGTTATTATTTGTTGGCATCCCTTTACCAGGAACAGGTGCTTGGACTGGAACATTAGCAGCAAGTTTTCTAAATCTCGATTTCAAAACAAGCATATCCGCAGTTGCTCTTGGAGTAATATTAGCAGGTATTATAATGTCTTTAGGTAGTAAAATTGTTGCTACTCTTGGATGGTCAGGAGTTATAGCAATTATTGCACTAATATTAGTAGCTATCTTAGTCTCTATTTTTGTAAAGAAAAAACGTTATGCAAAAAGATAATTTATATTATATGCACCTACAATTGGGTGCATATTTATTTTGTTTTATATTATAAAATAGTTGCACAAGGAGGAAAAATATGAACAAATTAAAAATACCAGAAAACCATAGTGGAATAAGTAAAACTTTACGCTTGCCAGAAAACATCGTAGAAAAAGTACAAACTTTAGCGAATTTAAAAAATCTTTCCTTTAACAGAACCATTATTTCTTTACTCGAATTTAGTTTAGAAAATCTTGATGATACTGACAAAGAAATCCTAAATAACACACTCAATTAAATAAAATAAGATTTTCTGAAAAAAAGAAAATCTTATTTTTTAACTTATAAACCTAATTCTATTTTTGTATCATTATCTAAGAACAAAACTATTTTGTTTTCACTGATCTCAACTTGATATACTTGATTAAAATTTAATGATAAATATACTTCTTTAGTCTCATCTCTTAAATTTAAAGTGTCATATTGAATTTTATACATCATTTTTTCTATAAAAAACTGATTTAATATAAACCCACTTTGGCTGACTCTAACCGTCTTCTTTTGTAGTTTCTCTAAACATTTTTCTATTTTTACAATCATTTCTTTTTCCATTTTATTACCTCTTTCTAGTTATATTTTTCCCTTGTAACGCTTTTTTATTCTTTTTTCACCTCTCTTTTCCTAGCACAGTAAAAACTTACAATTTGATTTGTGCTTATTTTATTTGATTGTAATAAACGACAAAAGTGACCTAAATTAATTTGACTTAATTTTTTATTTTGATAAAACAAATTCTCGTGTCATCAATTTAACACGAGAATATAGTAACATTTTTTTTATTCTTTTTCAATACTTTTTAAGTATATTTCTTCTGGTTCTTATATTCAATCCAATCATCTATTATTATTTTTAAAACTGCAACCACTGGTACTGCTAGAAACATTCCTAGAACTCCCCAATAGGCTCCTCCTACAGTTACTGCGAATATAACTAATAATGGGCTTATTTCTAATGAATTTCCTATTATCTTTGGATTTATTATATTTGAATCAATTTGTTGTAATATTATTACAACTATTGCCATTATTAATGTTTGTGATACTCCTCCTGTTATAATTGTAATCAATATACTTATTGCTACTGCAACTATTGCTCCAAAGTATGGAATTATATTAAATAATCCTATCATAAATCCTAGTAAAACCGCATATTTAACTCCTATTATGCTCATTCCAATCGTTACTAAAATTCCAACAATGATTCCATCAATTAATTGTCCACTTATAAATTTAAAGAAAATTCTATTTGTACTATCAACATATGTTCCTATTTTTTCACATATTTTTTCATCAAATATTGCCATAGTCAATTTCTTGAAGAATCTAATTATTGAACCTCTTTGTAGTAATATGTACACAGAAACAACTACTGATACAAACACATCAAATATTCCGCTTGCAACACCTATTACACTTTTTATATATCCAGTTATTCTTTCTGTACTTATGTATTGTTTATAATCTGTTCCTTGAATTGATTCTCCCAATGCTTTTATAATATCTTGGGCTTGTTGACTTTTTAATATAGAATCTTCTGGCAACGCTCCCCATTTTTCCATTACAATATTCCAATAGTTTTGAATATTGCTTACTAATTCTATTACACTATCTATTACAACAGGTAATATTACATTTACCAACAATATAATTATTAAAATTGCTATAATATATGTTATTAAAACACTTATGCCTCTAGCTTTCTTTTTAATGAATTTTCTTTTAGACTTTTCAAATCCTTTTTCAATTCTTGATGCAGGTATGTATAGCAAATATGCCAATAACCCACCTGTTAAAAATGGAGCTATTACATCAAAAAATTTTCCTATAGCTTGTCCTATAGCTGTAAAATTATCTAAGAATTTATATACTATTATTATGGCTAAAGCTAATAAAAAATAATACATCCACTTTGAAAAGTTCTTTTTTACTTCATTCATACAATCACTCCTTATATTTCGATTTCCAAACCAACTGGACAATGGTCACTACCATAAATTTCTGGATAGATTACTGCTTGTTTTATTTTATTTTCTATATCTTTTGATGTGATAAAATAATCAATTCTCCATCCGACATTTTTCTCTCTAGCTTTTCCCATATAAGACCACCAACTATAGCTGTCTGTTTTATCAGGATATAAATATCTAAAACTATCTGTAAAACCAGCTTGCAATAGTTCTGTCATCTTCCCTCTTTCTTCATCTGTAAATCCTGCATTTCCTCTATTAGTTTTTGGATTTTTTAAATCGATCTCCTCATGAGCTACATTCAAATCTCCACACATTATTACCGGCTTTGTTTCATTTAATTTTAGTAAATATTTTCTTACTTCATCTTCCCAAATCATTCTATAATTTAATCTTTCTAATTCTCTTTTTGCATTTGGGGTATAAATTGTAACCATATAGAATTTTTCAAATTCTAAAGTAATTACTCTTCCTTCTTTGTCATGTTCTTCTATTCCAATTCCATATTTTACAGTTATTGGTTCTTTTTTAGTAAAAATAGCAGTTCCAGAATATCCTTTTCTTTCTGCACTATTCCAATAACTTTTATATCCTTCAAATTCCAATTCTACTTGCTCTGGTTGACACTTTGTTTCTTGTATACAAAATATATCTGCATTTGCTTCATTAAAGAATTCTTTAAACCCTTTAGTTACACATGCTCTTATTCCATTTACATTCCATGATATTAATTTCATTGTTTTCATTCCTTTCTATTATTACATGTCTTTTTTATATATTATATATTAACATATTTTAGTATTTTTAGCAATCAATTTTACTTTGCACACCTGAGATCGCTTTTTTTTGGTGCAAATTTGCACAGAAAAAAAGCGTTCTCAAGTGTGCAACAAAAAAAGAGAATCAGATAAATCATCTAATTCCCCTAAAATTTTATTGTAATTGTTTCATAACTTCTTCTGCGAAGTTTTCTTCTTTTTTCTCGATTCCTTCACCTTTTTCGAATCTAGCAAATTCTACTACTGTAGCATCTTTTAACACTTGTGCTACTTTCATGCTTGAATCTTTAACAAATTCTTGATCTACTAAACAGATTTCTTCATAGAATTTATTAATTCTTCCCATAACTATTTTTTCAGCAATAGCTTCTGGTTTTCCTTCATTCATTGTTTGTGCCTTTAAGATTTCTTTTTCTTTTTCTAATCTTTCAGCTGGAACTTGTTCTCTATTAACAAATTCTGGTTTTGCTGCTGCTATTTGCATACAAATGTCTTTTGCTAATTCTTTATTTCCGTTTTTCATATTAACTAAAACTGCTATTTTTCCATCTCCATGAATATATTTTTCAATTAATCCATCTGTTGTTTCAAATCTTGCAAATCTTCTTACAGTCATATTTTCACCAATTGTAGCAATTTTATCTATTAATACTTCATTTACTGTTTTTCCTTTTACTGAAATTGAAGGTTCAGCTAATAAATCTTCTACTGTTGCAGGATTGTTTTTTACAACTTGTTTTGCGACATCCATTACAAATGTCTTGAATTCTTCATTTTTAGCAACGAAGTCTGTTTCTGAGTTAACTTCTACTATTGCTCCAACTTTTCCATCTTCTGAAATATAAGCTTCTACTATTCCTTCTGCAGCTACTCTTCCAGATTTTTTTGCAGCTTTTGCAATTCCTCTTTCACGTAATAATTCTGATGCTTTTTCTAAATCTCCATCTGTTTCTGTTAATACTCTTTTGCAGTCCATCATTCCTGCTCCTGTTTTTTCTCTAAGTTCTTTAACTAATGCAGCTGTAACCATTTTCACATTCCTCCTTAATATAAATAAGAGTAGAGCAGTTAGAGCCCCACTCTTTCATTTTAAACGTTATTATTCTTCTACTTTTTCTTCGTTTTCGCTAACAACTTGTTCCATTGATTCTGCTTCTTCTGAAACGTCTTGTTCTTCAACTGTTTCAAAGCTTTCACCTTGTTTTCCTTCAATAACCGCATTTGCCATAACATCAGCTATTAATTTAACTGCTCTTATAGCATCATCATTTCCTGGAATTGGGTAATCTAAATCTTCTGGATTGCAATTTGTATCTACTATTCCTACTGTTGGAATTCCTAATTTTTTAGCTTCTAATACTGCTATTCTTTCTTTTTTAGGATCTACTAAGAATATAACTCCTGGTAATTCTGTCATTTCTTTAATTCCACCAAGATTTTTTTCTAGTTTTTCCATTTCTTTCTTTAATAAGATTACTTCTTTTTTAGGTAATACATCAAATGTACCATCTTGTTCCATTGTTTCTAATTCTTTTAATCTTTGAATTCTTTTTTGGATTGTATCAAAGTTAGTTAACATTCCTCCTAACCATCTTTGATCTACATAGTACATTCCGCTCTTTATTGCTGCATCTTTCATGCATTCTTGAGCTTGTTTTTTTGTTCCTACAAATAGAACTGTTTTTCCTTCTTCTACTTGTTCTTTGATGAATTCATATGCTTCATCTATTTTCTTTGAAGCTTTTTGTAAGTCGATGATGTGAATTCCGTTTCTAGCTTGAAATATGTATTCAGCCATTCTTGGATCCCATCTTCTTGTTTGATGTCCAAAGTGAACACCTGCTTCTAGTAATTGTTTCATTGCAACTACTGCCATTTTCTTTTCCTCCCTTTTTGTTATAACTTCCATAAAGTATCTGCATTTATATGGACCTTAATTCCTTTGGTTTTAAGGCACTTCCACATAAACTCCTCTTTATGTGTTTTTTACGCTCAATATTATATCACATTTTTTTATTATGTCAATAGTTTTTGAATATTTTTACACAAATAATTTTCAGCAGATTTCTATCATTCCATCATTTCTTATTTTCCCTTTTATTACTATAAATTGATTCATTTTATAATTTCTATAAACATAATCAGCTCTAGCATTGTAAGCTTTTACTTTTTAGTAAATCTCATCACCTTCTTATATTTTTATGTCGACCATTTCTATTTTTTCGCAAAAAAGAAGGTGTATAATACAATGTGCTTTATATTTCACACACTGTATTATA
>OLOD01001628.1_pt1 | contig 13394 bp, 16 predicted proteins | sample 1671921 | NCBI WGS metagenome assembly OLOD01 (sample SAMEA3136626, study PRJEB25190) | human gut metagenome | biome: human gut; feature: human-associated habitat; material: faeces | place: Austria | collected 2013
CTGGATACACGCTGTGCAATGATCAGCTTTGTTGTATCCGGGATTTCTTCACGGAATGCACGGCGGATCTTTGCATCTGTAGCAGTATCTACCGCACTGGTACTGTCATCCAGGATCAGGATCTTCGGTTTCTTAAGCAGTGCTCTTGCAATACACAGTCTCTTCTTCTCCACCGGATACGTTGTTTCCTCCCTGCTCAATGTGGGTATTATATTTATCCGGGAAACGCTCAATGAATTCATCTGCACATGCAAGCCGACATGCTTCCATACATTCTTCATCGGTCGCCTCTTTGTTTCCCCAGCGCAGGTTATCCAGAATACTTCCGGTAAACAGTACATTTTTCTGCAATACAACAGATACCTGGTTTCTCAGTACTTCCAGATCATAATCCTTGACATTCTTTCCGCCAACCAGGATTTCTCCGCCTGTCACGTCATACAGACGACTGATCAGATTCACCAGACTCGTCTTCGCACTTCCGGTTCCTCCAATGATGCCAATCGTCTCACCGGAATGGATGTCCAGATTGATATTCTTCAGGACTTTCTCTGCACTGTCTTTTTTGTAAGCAAAATCTACATTCTTAAATGAAATACTTCCATCTTCCACTTCATAAAGCGGATGTTCCGGATTATGGATATCGCTGGTTTCATCCAGTACTTCTGCTATACGCTGCATACTTGCCATACTCATGGAAATCATGACAAATACCATAGACAGCATCATCAGACTCATCAGAATGTTCATACAGTATGCAAGAAGACTCATCAACTCTCCTGTTGTCAACGATTTCACTACGATCATCTTTGCACCAAACCAGCTGATCAGGATGATGCAGGTATAAACAGTGAACATCATGATCGGTGAGTTCCATATAACATTTTTCTCTGCTCTTACAAAAATATCGTAAATATTCTTACTTGCATACTGAAATTTACTTGTTTCCTGTTCTTCTCTTACATATGCTTTTACTACACGGATCGCAGATACATTTTCCTGAACGGATGCATTTAAAGCATCATATTTTGGAAATGCCTGCTGGAAATAAGCCGTTGCATGACGAATGATAAAGAAGAGGATCACTCCCAGGATCACAACTGCCACAAGGTAAATACTTGCCAGTCTGGCATTGATCGTAAATGCCATCACCATTGCACAGATCATACTTGCCGGTGCTCTCATCATCATACGCAGCATCATCTGGTACGCATTCTGCACATTGGTCACATCTGTTGTCAGACGTGTAACCAGACCTGCTGTACTGAAATGATCAATATTTGCAAACGAATAGGTCTGGATCTGATCGAACATCTTATTTCTCAAATTCTTCGCAAACCCGGTCGAAGCCTTTGCTCCGTATCGTCCTCCTGCCATTCCGGCAAGCAGGCCACAAAATGCAGCCACAATCATAATTCCACCAACTTTGTAAATATGGTGAATATCTCCGGTATTGACACCCTTATCGATAATAGATGCCATCAGAAATGGAATCAATGTCTCAAACAATACTTCCAGAATCATAAAAAACGGTGTTGCGATCGATGCCGCTTTATATTCTTTTACTTCTTTTAATAAAGTCCGAATCATGAATTCTCTCCTTTCATTTTTCCCATATTGTAATAAACTTTATCGATCACATGCATAAATGCATGTAATTCTTCTTCTGTAATGCCTTCTTCCAACTGCGCATCCATTTTCTGAAAAATTTCTCCCAGTTTTTCATGGTTTTCCCGTCCTTTTTCTGTCAGCATTACTTTTTTCAGACGCGCATCATTTGCAACCGATGCACGGCAGATGTACCCTTTTTTCTCCAGAGTCTGGATAATATTTGTTACCGCTGAACGGCAGATACCAAAATACTTTTCTATATCTTTCTGATAAATTTCCTTATCCTGATGTTCATATAGATAACGTAAGATCCAGCCATGCATCAGGGCAATCTCATCCAGTCCTTCTTCTTTTACACGCATTTCCAGCAGTTTTGAAATCGAACGGTCTATCCGGTGCACCTGATGTCCTACGTGGATTCGCTCTTCACATCCTTCACACAAATGACTTTCCTCCTTCCACTTTTTGCTTCTTCAAAAAAAGAAAACTGTTCACGAATAAATTGTTCATTCGTAAACAGTTTAATTCTAAACAAGTTTATCACAGATATTTCCCTGCTGTCAACCTGCTATTTACTATTTTCCATCCAATCAAAAAGCTCACAGTTTTTTGCGATCAAAACCGCTGAAACCGGCATTATCATTGTGCAGGAAATTGCTCCAAAAATCATGGAAATACAGTTCTGAAAAAGAATTTTGGAGTTAAGCAACAACTCAATGGAATAATTCTGCATTCTCAAATACGCGAATAACAACAGCGATTCTCCCAGATATGCAAACAATAACGTATTAACCGTTGTTCCGATCACATCTTTTCCAATCTTCATTCCACTTTGAACCAGTTTGTTCATTTTGATATCCGGCTTATGACATTTCACCTCATATACGGAAGTTGTTACTGTCAGTGCCATATCGATCACAGCTCCTAACGTGCTGAGTACAATTACGGCTGTTGCAACCTTGGGCATACTGATATCCAGGTTCATATTATAATAGAAAACATCTTCTCCGGCTGCCTGGATCTCATTCAAGCCTCCCGCCCCGCTTTTCCATACGACCAGATAAATAAATGCAAATAACACACACATTGTAATTGCAACCGCAAGAAATGCACTCCAGGTTTTAATATTCGTCCCATTTTGATAAAACAAAGTGATACAGGAAATTAAAATTCCTGCACCGGCAGTAACCAGAAACACGGGTGCTCCGACGGCATAAAGCCAGATTGCAAGACTCAGGCACAAAATATTTCCCGCCAGAGCGATCAGAGACATGGCGCCTCTGTCCCCTCCAACAAGCACTATTACTATCATTAGAATCAGTCCCAATATGATCAACATCTTTTTTCCCTCTTTTTCACAGATAGTTTCATCATAACTGCTGTTATGAAAATAGACACTGGGATCGCCAGTACAATTCCGATACTTTCTACAAAGAAACGGCATAATTCACATGGAATATGCAATTTTACAATGGTAACAAAACGCACCTCATTGTTCATCCGAATCAAACATGCAGGGATCAGACCGCAGCCAAACACAAACAACAGCACATTGATCATTGTTCCCATAATGTCATATCCGATCTCTCTGCCCGAACGGAAAAGTTCCACAAATTTTACTTCCGGTTTCTGCTCAACAATCTCGCTTAAAGCCACCGATATGGCAACCGCCACATCCATGATGGCACCGAGTCCTGACAACAGGATCTCTGCATGGAAAATTTCATCCGGATTATCAATACTGCCCAGATATTCCATCGTCGAATAATCCAGTTCTTCCATATGCTGCATAACAAGATCAAATATCCCCATGATCATAAGCAGGACACATAGTGTTGTCAATAATGCGGCAAAAGTTTTCCTGTGGATTCCATTTAATCCAACAAGCGTTACCACTGCAAAAAAAAGGATCAGTCTGCTACATACACTTAGAATTTCCGATGTGTCATCCGCCGTCCAGAAACCGATCACAAAAATCAGGATATTCATCATTGCTGTTATGATCGTCAAACCGCCCTGCCGTCCGGCAATCCCAAGGAGCAGAAGTGCAAGGAAGCCAAGCATAACAACCAGCATCGTATCCCGCTTTACTCCAATGATCGATGATCCCTTATAAAACACCCGGTCACCTTTATGGTATTTTTGGTCAGCCATTTCTGTTGTTGTGTATTCATTGGCAATCCGCACTTCTTTTCCTTTGTCTTCTCCGTTTATGATTTTTCCATAAAGACTCTGCTTATATTTCGTTTCTTCTGTTCCACGTGTACTTTTGCTTTTCCCTTCTACAATTGTCACCACTTTTGTCACTTTCACGATCGGTGTCTGATACAGCCAGGCATCATTCATGACAAACAAAATTGCCAGCAGATACAACACACCTGCCACACAATAAAGTCTTCCTCTTTTGTTTTTCATCAAATATCTGCTAATCTTTTTCCCGTATTCCTTCATGATCCATCTTTTCTCTTCTTATTTTTTTATCTGCATATCCGCATCTGTGATCCTGCAATACAAAGTCTCATCATTTGGTTCTTTATATGTCTCGAACGTTCCTTGAACGATAATTTCTGTTTCCTGTTCCGGATAATCTTCATCCGACAAGTGCAGCATAATAGCTTAATCCGTAATCATCTACCAGATAACAGAATGGAAAACGATCGCCAAACAGCAGTGTTTTTTGTGACGCGCCATCAACAACTTCCTGGTACTTAGCATCCAGGTCTTTCAGCTTTTCACTGTATGCAGATGCATTCTCCTGATAAATATCCTTATGATCCGGGTCTGCTTTTTCCAGCGCGTCTGCAATTGCCTTACTCAGCACTTCTGCATTTTTTACAGACAGCCATACATGCTCATCATATCCAAAGGAAAGGTATGACTTTTCATACCCTTTCTGTTTTATAAAAAGTTTTATTCAATCATTTAATCTTACCTTTTGATGAACTAACGAAATCGACAAAATGATCCAGAACCCCGGCAAAATAACAGTTTCTGCGATAAAGATCACCGGACTGACAAAAAATCCTACTGCAGGTGTTGTTCCCAGATTCCGAAGGACCTGCTTTGCCTGATGAACGCAGGCACAGATCGGGCAGTCCTTTCCCGTACAGTTATGATTTTCCTCTCGGGCAACATAAAAAAGAGAAGCAAAGGTTACAAATATAAGAAAAATACATATAACCGCTGCCATACTTTTTTTCTTTCCTGTATCCATCTCCTTCTCCTTTCCCAGATTTCATCTGTTAATAAATTTTATTTATTCTTTCTTACTGCATTCACCGCAGATTCCATAAAACACAGTACGATGCGAATCCATCCGAAAATCATGATGCTGCTGCATATGCTGTTTTAAGCTTTCTACCTCATTGCACTGTAAATGAATCAGCTTTCCACATTTCTCACATTTACAGTGATAACAATGATGACCTTCGTCCTGTCCGCCAATATATTCAAAGCAGGCACTGCTTTTCTCATCCACTACATATTTGGCAACAATTCCTTCTTTCACCATCTTATCCAACTGACGATATACCGTTGTGGTTCCAACTGCTATCCCCTGCTCTTGAAAATGCCTCCGGATATCCTTCACTGTTACATGCTGTCCCTGAACAGATTTCAAATAGGTAAGTATCTCGGTCATTTGTTTTGTTTTATATGGTGCTTTTGCCATACTGACCTCCTCCCTTCAATTTGGAAATCGTTTTCATTTTATCACATTATTTTTATATGTCAATGAAATTTGAAAATGTTTTTCATTGTTCAAAAAACAACAGAAGCACCACACACAGATTACTCTCTGCATTGCGGTACTCCTGCCTCTTCCTTTATTTAACCTTTTTCAATTTCTCTGGTTATTTTCTATTCGAATGACTGCTCTGTACGGTTGATGATCTCATCCTGAAGCGGTTTGCTTAAGTTACGGAAGAAATCACTGTATCCTGCAACACGCACGATCAGATCTCTGTAATCTTCCGGATGCTTCTGCGCTTCCTGCAGAGTCTTTCTGTCGATAACGTTGAACTGTACGTGATGTCCATCCATTGCAAAGTAGCTACGGATCAGACTTGCCATATTGTCAAGACCCTTCTCTCCTGCTACAACGTCCGGTGTAAACTTCTGATTCAGAAGTGTTCCTGCTGTAGCAAGATGATCCATCTTAGCGCAGGATTTGATAACTGCTGTCGGTCCGTTCACATCTGCGGATTTCTCCGGTGAAATACCTTCTGAAACCGGGATGTGTGCTTTACGTCCGTTAGCTGTTGCTCCGATCACATCTCCAAAGTAAACATGGCAGGTTGTAGGAAGCATATCAACTCCGTACTTTCCACCTCTCATAGTCGGACGTCCTGTGATCAGGTCATGGTACAGATAGAATACATCCTGCATCAGATCATCTGCGTAGTCATCATCATTACCATATTTTGGTGTCTTGTCATGAACCATACGGTAGATTGCATCGTATCCTTCAAAGTTATGATCCATTGCTTCGATCAGTTCTTCCATTGTGAAGTTCTTCTTGTCAAATACATTGTATTTAACAGCTGAGATACAGTCTGTAACAGTTCCAATACCAACACCCTGAATGTAGTTGGTATTGTATCTTGCTCCACCTGCATTGTAGTCTTTTGCATTACTGATGCAGTCGTTTGTTACAACGGAAAGACACGGTGCCGGCATATTTTCTGCATATAATCTCTCGATTACGTTGTTTCCACGGATCTTGATATCGATGAAATGCTTCATCTGTTTCTTGAATGCATTCCACAGTTCATCAAATGTCTTAAAGTCTTTTGCATAACCAAGCTTCAGTCCGAGCTGTTTGCCTGACATTGCATCATAACCGTTGTAAAGAGTCAGCTGGAAAATCTTCGGAATATTCATATAACCGGTCAGGATATATGCTTCACTTCCCCATGCTCCTGTCTCTACACAACCTGAAGATCCACCACGACGGGCATCTTCCAGAGATTTACCTGCATTGACAAGTTCCATGATCTGGGCTTCTGTATTATAAAATGCTGGCTGTCCCCATCCTTTTCTTGAGATCTCGCATGCTCTCTTAAGGAAACGTGCCGGTGTTTTCTTGCTGATGGTTACATTAGAGTTCGGCTGTACAAGCTTCATCTCATCCATACAGTCAAGGATCAGGTAGCTGACTGCGTTTACACCGTCTTTACCATCTGGTGTAACTCCACCTGTATTGATATTCGCAAAGTCTACATAAGTAGCACTTTCTTTTAAGGTAATACCAACCTTAACCGGTGCCGGCTGGTTGTAGAATTTGATCCATAAGCATTCAAGCAATTCTTTTGCTTTCTCGTCATCAAGGATTCCTGCTTCTGTATCTGCTTCATAATAAGAAATCAGATGCTGATCCAGACGTCCCGGACTGAATGCATCCCATGGGTTCAGTTCTGTTGTAACCGCAAGATGTGTAAACCAGTATAACTGGATTGCCTGCCAGAAGGTCTGCGGTTTGTGAGCCGGTACAACTTCCAGGTTGGCTGCGATCTGCTCTAATTCTTTCTTACGAGTAGGATCTGCTTCTTTTTCTGCCATTTCAAGAGCCAGTTTGTGATATCTCTCACCAAGGATGATTACTGCATCACATGCAATATCCATCGCTTTGAGTTCTTCCATTTTATCGGTAGCTTCCGGATCATTCATGAAATCCAGCGCATCCATAGTCTTTTTGATCTTTTCTTTGTATTCCAGATATCCAACTTTAAAGTTCTGTTCACCACCGCATGTGTGTCCAGGTCCTCTCTGCTCCATAAACTCTGTGAACATACCTGCTGAATAGCAGTCATTCCATTCCGGAGTCATAGCTGCAAGGATCTTCTCTCTCATGCTTCGTCCTGACCAGTAAGGAATGATTTCCTTCTCCTGGATCTCACGATCTTCTTCTGTTGTATGGAAAGATACGAGGTCACGTTCACTCATAACTACCATATCTTCTTTGCTGTGGCAGCAAAGTTCCGGGAATGTAGGAGACGCCTGTGGATCTTTTCCTTTTTCACCAACGATCAGCTCACCGTCTCCCAGATAAAGTGTCTTCTTTGAAAAATATTCTTTTAATACCATGGCTCTCATAACCGGAATCGAATATTTTCCATCATTTTTTCTGTAAAAATCTGTCTCGATTCTTGCTCTTTCAAGATCAATGTGAACCGGTGTTGTAACACTCAGTTCTCTCAGCTTCTGAATTCTTTCATTCATGCCTCTTGCCATTTTTTTATCCTCCTATTTTTGTGTTGGTATACCCTGCATCCTGAAAAAGCTTTACAAAACTTTCCATCTCTTCTTTTTCCGGTGCATGTAAATCAGTTCCCTTGTATTCCATACCCAGCTTCGGATATTTACTGCTTCCTGTATTATGGTAAGGCAGCAGATTAACCTGTGCCGGGTGAATGCCGTGTTTCTTCAGAAAATGAATGGTATCTTCCATGTTCTGCACATTGCCGTTCACTTCTTTGATCGTCGGGATTCGGATGTAAAGCCTTGCCCCTGCATCTGAAAGCTTCACCAGGTTATCCAGGATCAGCTTATTGTCAACTCCGATATACTTTTTATGTAATTCCGGATCCATCACTTTTACGTCATATAAAAACGTATCTACATACGGTAAAATTGCTTCAAATTTATCATACGAAACATATCCGCAGGTGTCAATGGTAAGCGAAATTTCTTCTTTTTTAAGTGCTTTCGCGATCTGTAAAATATAATCCGTTGACATCGCCATCACTTCCCCGCCGGAAAGTGTGACTCCACCGCCGGACTGTTCATAAAACATCCGGTCTTTCATCAATTCTTTTACCAGTTCCTTTACCGGATACTCCTGCCCTACGATCTCCCGAATGCCTTGCGGACAGAAATTATCACATTTTCCGCAAAGCTGACATTTCTCTTTGTCAAGCTCCGGCTTTCCATCTACCATAGTGATGGCATCGTTCGGACAGACCTTCGCACAGGTTCCACATCCGACGCACTTTTCTTTATCACACTGAAGTTCTCTCTCAAAACGCTGTGTCTCAGGGTTGTGACACCACTCGCACTTTAATGGACATCCTTTAAAAAATACAGTAGTACGGATTCCATCTCCGTCATGGATCGAATACTTCTGAATATTCGTTACTAAATTCATGGTAGCTCTCCTTCTTGTCATTTTTCTTTTTAGACTAACGTTTGTACCATAGTCTAAAGATACCAAAAAAACAAATAATTGTCAATCCTTTGGCAAACTTCTTCTCAAATATTTTTACAATCCTGATCTTCTTTCCTTAAGCAGACGAAACTCTACACTCAACTCATCACATATATAAAGAAGAGATACTTCACAGACTGTTTTTATCTGCAAAGTACCTCCCACTTCTCTATTGTACATTCTTCAAAATCACACACTGATTACCTCTGGAACGAAAAGCCGATTCAAACTGTGCTCTGTCATAGCTCACAATCCCTTCGATCGGGTCTGCAACAGTCACACTGTCTGCACTGTATCCGATCAGTACAACACAATGATCGTTCATCGCCCAGCTGGCTTCTCTTCCATCTTCCGTATTCCAGCTTTCCATTATCTGACGTTCTTCCATACCAATTGTTCCCCATACAACCACGGGGGTTCCTTCACTTACAAAACGATACAGCTGTTCCGGCTCTGATCCTGTCTCGTCCTCTGCTTTCATTGCATTTCCATTATCTGCAAGATAGCCATCTGCTGCCGTCACGATTGCTCCCGCTCCGCAGCTTAATCCATCCGTCTCTGACTGTGGATTTCCTATAAAATAATTGTAAATATCATTTCCATATAAAGTTTCATTGTCTCCGTAATAAGTGTTGGTCCATCCAACTGTCGGTAAATATTCGAGTGCCATTGCCATCTTATCTGCAGAATATCCATAATAATTCAAAGCCATTGTAAGAGATGTGATCTCACATCCGGTAGGAAGCTCCGGCATCTGTCCTGTAAATGCAAAATCAGAAATACTGCTACTCTCCGGAAGGGGTGTCTCTTTCACTATTTCCGCATTTTTTATCTTCTGCGTCTTTGCTGTCGTTTTCTCCACTGCTGTAACAGACTGTCTTGCTCCTTTGATCTGTTCTAATTTTGCTTCTATATATGTAGTATCTTTTAATGTAAATCCTACGATAACGGCGCCAACCAGTATCCCTGCTGCCGCTGCGATCCATTTTGCTGCACTACGAATCTGCATCCGTACCTCCGTTTCTTAACACTTCTGTAACAATTCCATCATATATACTACAACTTTTTTCGTGTTTCGTCAAATCTGCGGAGGAGTTTTCACAAATATTTCATAAATGAGAGTTGGCAGCACAAGTGATTCCAGATAGAAGGACTACCCGCGCAATGAGTGCAGATCCGATAAAAATTAATCTGTCCTGCTGTTTTTTATCAATCGAATGAAATCCTGGCAAATACTATGCCATATATTTCTTCTTCAGTTCTTCCACCTTCGCGGTATAAGCCTCCTGCTGCTTTTTCTGCATGATCTCACTCTTAATCTGCTCTTTTACATCATCAAGCTTCGCATCTTCGGCTTCTTTCTTATCTTCCACTTTGATCAGATGGTATCCAAACTGTGTCTTGACCGGTCCAACCACATGTCCGATTTCTGCTGCAAATGCGGCATCTTCGAATTCTTTGACCATCTGTCCTTTTCCGAATTCGCCAAGGTCTCCACCGTTTGCTCCTGACGGGCAGGTAGAAGATTCTTTTGCAACATCCTCAAATGCTTTCCCACCACTTACGATGGATTCAAGTAGTTTGTTACATTTGTCTTCGGAATCAACCAGAATATGTTTTGCATGAACAGATGCTCCTTTTGCAAATCTTGCTTTGTTTGCTTCAAAATATTCTCTGATCTCTTCATCTGAAATTGTGATTCCCTCAAAAATCTTGCCGATCGCCATCTGTGCAAGGATATCTTTTCTTGCATTTTCCAGAATTGCTTTAAACTTTTCTGTCTCGTCTAACTTTTCTTCTTCACCATATTTTGCAAGTGCATAAACTGCGATCAGCTGTTCTTCACACTGTTTACGAAAATCCGGATGTGAAGCATATACCTGCTGTTCTCTCGGAAGGCTTGCGATAAATGCATCTACCTCTGCTGATGTAATTTCATGTCCGCAGATTACTGCTTCAACTGTTTTTTCCATAATTTCTTTGTACTCCTTTTTTCTCGTAGTGTTTCAATTGTACCATTTCATACGGTGTTAGTCAAAGTTGGTTTTATTTCTATGAAACTTCTCTTCATCTGATATCTTTTCTTCCGACTTCATGTTATACTTCGTTTAGGTATGTTTTTTTAGTTTTTTCATTGGAGGTTATTAACATGTCAAACGAAAGTACAAAAACCAATCAGATTACCGAAGGAGTTATCTGGAAGCAATTATTGATTTTTTTCTTTCCTATTGTAGTTGGAACTTTGTTTCAACAGCTTTATAACACCGTAGATGCTGTCATCGTCGGTCGTTTTGTCGGAAAGGGCGCACTTGCCGCAGTCGGGGGATCTTCTGCCGTTCTTTCCAATCTGATCATCGGATGTTTTACGGGACTTGCAAGCGGTGCATCTGTAATTGTTTCCCAGTTTTATGGTGCAAAGGATGAGCGGAATCTGCAAAAGAGTCTGCATACCGCCTATGCTTTTTCCGCTATTCTCAGTATTGTATTTACAATACTCGGATGGGCCTTAACACCATTTCTTTTGAAGCTCATCGATACACCTGCAGATACACTTGCGGATTCTATTCTTTATCTGCGGATTTACTTTTTAGGTATTTTCGGTACCTTGATCTTTAATATAGGCTCAGCCATCATGCGCTCCATCGGTGATTCCCGCAGACCACTATATTACCTGATCGTCTGTTGTTTTCTAAACATCATCCTCGATCTGGTACTGGTAATCGTATTTGATATGGGGATTGTCGGAGCCGCTATCGCAACCATTATTTCACAGGCAGTAAGTGCAATCCTTGTCACCAATGCACTGATGAAAAAATATGATGACTGCAAGCTTTATCTGAGCAAACTACACATAGACCTTTTGAAGCTGCGTATGGAATTCCGCATCGGTATTCCAAGTGCACTGCAGGCATTTATGTACAGTATTACCAATATCATTATTCAGGCAGCAATCAATGGTTTCGGAACCGATACTGCCGCTGCATGGGCTTCTTTTGGTAAACTGGATGCGCTTTTCTGGACAGTCAACGGAGCATTCGGAATTGCGATCACAACCTTTGCCGGACAAAATTATGGAGCAGGTAAAAAAGAACGTATTTTCAAAAGTGTCCGTATCTGCCTTGCAATGGCTGTGGCTGTGTGCGGAGGGATCGTGCTGTTTTTAGCCATCTTCTGTCGCCCACTGTTCTCAATTTTTACGACAGATCAAAATGTGATCAATATCGGTATTGATATGCTGCGTTTTATGGCACCGTGCTACACTATTTATGTATTTATTGAAGTTCTCTCCGGTGCACTTCGCGGAACCGGCGATGTCCTGCTGCCGACACTGATCACACTTGGCGGCGTATGTCTGATCCGTATTCCGTGGATTATGTTTGTCTTACCGGCACACCATACCACAACCTGTGTAATGCTTAGTTATCCGATTTCCTGGATCACTACCACAGCTTTGATCATACCGTACTACTTATATAGAAAAAAACATGCCTACGATTAAGGAGAATTGAACATGGCCAAATCCGAATCTACCAAATACCGGCTCGCCGAAGCAATGAAAACCTGCATGAAGACCACTTCTGTCGATGATATCACCATCCGCCAGATTGTGGAAGTCTGCGGCGTCACACGCCAGACCTTTTACCGCAATTTTCTTGATAAATACGATCTGATCAACTGGTATTTTGACAAACTTCTTCTAAAATCATTTGAACATATGGGAGAAGGTACCACTGTTTATGACGGACTGGTCAAAAAATTTGAATATTTAAAGGAAGAGCACCTGTTTTTCGCTGCAGCATTCCGCTCTGACGATCAGAACTCTTTAAAAGAACATGATTTTGAACTGATTTTGGAATTCTATTCAAACCTTATTTTCCAGAAAACCGGAAGACGCCCGGATGCAGAAACTTCATTCCTTTTAGAGATGTACTGCCGTGGCTCGATTTACATGACTGTCAAATGGCTGCTTGGCGGAATGAAATTTCCGCCTGCGCAGCTTGCAAAACAACTGGTACTTGGCATGCCGGAAAAACTTGTGCAACTCTTCACTGATTTGCATATTTTGTCTTAAGCTTTTGTATAAATGTTACACTTTTCATATTCTGTAACTTTTTTTACCGCCTTCTTATAGTTAAAATAGTATCAGAAACAAGTGATTTTACCATAAACGAAAAGGAGATATGTATCATGGCAAACAGAATTATGTTAAATCAGACATCTTATCACGGAGCAGGTGCAATCGCAGAGATTGCAACAGAAGCAAAAGCTCATGGTTTCAAAAAAGCTCTTGTATGTTCTGACCCGGATCTGATCAAATTCAATGTTACTTCCAAAGTAACAGATATCTTAGACAAAGAAGGACTTTCTTACGAAATCTACTCTGATATCAAAGCAAATCCGACTATCGAGAACGTACAGCACGGTGTACAGGCTTTCAAAAATTCAGGTGCTGATTACATCATCGCAATCGGCGGCGGATCTTCTATGGATACTTCCAAAGCAATCGGTATCATCATCGCAAACCTGTTAAGGAAACAATCGGAGTTGGTGTAAACGAAAAAGCAGCCTTGAGTTCTGA
>OLOD01001632.1_pt1 | contig 13370 bp, 10 predicted proteins | sample 1671921 | NCBI WGS metagenome assembly OLOD01 (sample SAMEA3136626, study PRJEB25190) | human gut metagenome | biome: human gut; feature: human-associated habitat; material: faeces | place: Austria | collected 2013
CATAAGCCTTTGTGATCTTCTGTGGACATCAGAGTAGCTGTGATCCAGTTACCATTTACAATACCAGCAGCCTCACCGCTTGTGATGGTTGCAATGTACTCATCCCAGTTGTTTACAAGTTTCACAACGTCGTTCTGAACCAGCTCTGTGTAAAGGTCGATACATTTCTCAGCTGTCTCATTGCCAACGATATAAGCTTCGCCGTCTTCGTTAACGAAGTTCGCACCACAGGACTGGATCATCATCATAAGGGTATCGCCGCCTGTTGCTTCGCTTGTAAGAAGGTATTTGCCGGTCTTCTCGTGAATATCTTTACCGATCTCTTCGAATTTGGACCATGTGATATCTGTAAGGTCATCCAGTGTATATCCTGCTTCTTCAAGGATATCGGTACGGTAGCAGGCGATAACAGCACCGTTATCAAATGGAACACCGTAATGTGTATCATCTACCATGGAATAGGACTGTTTCAGAGCTCCGAAATCATCCCAGTTAATATTCATATCTTTCAGATCTGTGAAAGCATCCGGATAAGCTTTCAGGAATTTCTGATAGCTGTTATCCTGCATAAGAACGATATCCGGAAGTGTGCTGTAATCACCAGCATTAGCTGCTGTAGTAAGCTTGGTCTGGCAGTCATCAGAAGATGTCTCGATGATATCTACTGAAAAGCCTTCATGATCAGCTGCATACTGATCAGCTGCGATCTGCATGGACTTGATATTGAAGTTCTGGTCCCATGCCCATACGGTTAATGTGTTGTCGTTGTCCTCTGCAGATACAACTGTTGCTCCTGCTGCCATGGAAGCTACCATTGCACCTGTAAGTAATACGGTAAGTACTTTTTTCTTCATAGAAATATCCTCCCTTAAAATTGTTTCTCTGTATTTCTTATGAATGTATTATACCATCCGCATATAGGGTGATGTATGCAATACCGCTCATATAATGTGCATTTTCGACCATTATGCTTATTTTTTTCTTTTTCATGTTTCATTCATTTTTTCACAATTTTTCGTCATGTTTACGAAGCATGTGGTTTTTTTTCACTAATGTACACATGTATTATTTGATTTTCTGTACTTTTTCACAAATTTTATATGTATATTTTGTGAACTATTCACATTCTTTTATTTTATTTCTATGCAAAAAAGACTTTCTGAGGATACCTGGTTTTCAGGGTATGGAGCATCTCTTCCGTAAGGTCCAGAAGTAATTTGATCTTACGTCCGTCTTCCTTAATGATCATTGTGTAATAGGGAGTATCTTCTTCATAGGAAGTATAATCATACTTCTTTAAGTGCTCTGTTCCACCGTTCTTTTTGTATTTTGCCACTGAGCCATGCCAGTGAGGGGCTACCACCTCCAGCTGCCGGAGGTCCAGCTCATGGGCTGTCTTACGGTACTTGTTTCCATAAATCACATCTATGGTAAGCTGTTCATTTTCCATTATGTATTCATAATCCCGCTGGCAAAAGGTCCCGTAAATAAAATAAAGACCTGCCAGGCAAAAACCAGCCAGCATAAAGGCCTGGGATATGGTAATTCCCATAACAACAAACACTACGGCAAAAAATACCATGGTCTTTTTTAATACTCCGGAAAGCCTCTTTTTCTTTCTGGTCACCTGTTCTACTATTTTGTAATCGTACATTCTACCATCCCTTCTCTGAATGAATATCAAATTTCAAGAGCTGCTGCTCGTAATTTTCCGGGCGTTTCCGCCACTCTGCCGGCGACATTCCCATCAGCTGGCGGAAGTTCCGGTTAAATGTGGAATTTGTTGTAAAGCCACATTTGTAGGCAATATCTGCGATAGACTCATCCGTCTTTTTCAGAATCTCACAGGCTGTCTGAATTCTTACCTTGTTAATATATTCCAGAGGACTCATATGCATATAGGAGGTAAACACCCTGCGAAAATGAGTCTCACTGATATGACAGGCTTTTGCCAGATCACCAATTCGGATATCCTCCATATAACATTGGGAAATATAGTCAATAGACCTGGAAATCATATTGGTGATTTTTCCTTTTTCCTCAATATTTTCTTCCTCAGAGGAACGGTTCATTCTTGCCACTTCCGCAAGTAATGCCAATAATACTCCTTTGGCCTCTTCCAGATAAAACTCATCACTGGCGCGCATAATTTCCAGTATCTTGATTATTTTGTTTGAAAGGCTTTTATATTCTGATTCTTTCAGGCAAAGTGCTTTTGAATAAATACGCTGGATCATTTTTTCTGCCCTGAGGGGCGTTCCTGCAGCCACCTGCAAAAAACCTTCCGCATCAATAAACAGATATTCCCATTTGCTGATATTTCCCACATCGCTGGTGGTCGTATGGGGAAAGTTCGGTGGAATAATGGTAAATTCCCGCCCTGCAAAGCGTACAGGCTCTTCTCCTAACACCAGCTCTCCTTCGCCACTGTAGCAGAAACCGATCTCCAGATAGTTATGAAAGTGAAGGTAATCCACATCCCTTCCATAATTCTGCACCCACTTTTCACCAAGAAGTGCCAGAATGGGGATTCCATCCTGCATCTGGTAATAGCGGAATTCCATTTTCATTTTTCGTTTTTTTGCCATGTAGTCTCCTGTAACAAAATTAAAAATATAGTTTTTTTTATCATACCACACTTTCCTTGTAAAAAGGGAATTTTTCTGCTATTCTCTTTTTAGATAAACGCAAAAAGGAGGATACTTATGTCCCAAACCCAGATTTTATTATATAATTTTAAAGATGAGGATCGTCTTCGCCAGATCCGTAGATATTTGAACCGGCACAGAATCTCTGTCCGCATGGTACAGCAGCCAGAGTACCTGGAAAGTCTCGGACTTCTCTTCGAGATTCCTGGGTTTTCTAAGAATCCGGTATTTAATCTTGGAAAAAATTTTCAGGAAGAAATGATGGTGCTGAAGGATTTTTCCAGTGAGCAGCTGGATGAATTTCTGGCTTTCTTTAAGGAAAATGGCCTGCTGCCAGTGAACTTAAAAGCTATGCTTACACCGGTTACGGTTCACTGGGATTCTTTGAAGCTGCATGATGAGCTTATGAAAGAACATACGGAGATGCATTCACACAAATAAGCCAAATCAAGATCTGCTTCCTTGTCTGGATGAAGGCGCCGCAGCGGGCTACGGCAACCGAATTCGGGCAAAATGTACCGCAAAGTGTGCGTGCAGATTGCGGGAATAATTTTTCAGACACGCTCTAGTACATCGTTTTCGAAACGAGTTTTGTCTCACTTACAGGAAAGTACTTTCTGATAAAATGCAATATATAAATATGCAAAAACGACAAATATAGACAAAGTGATACAAAAATGCACAATAAAACAAGAAAAAATTGTATAAAATTAATAAAAACTATTGAAAAATGTAAGAAAGTTGTGTATTATGAAGCCATAAACAAAGAGGAAACAGGAAGAGGAACTATGAATAACGAAGGAGGTGGTATCGTGGATAGGAGGGACCATGATCGATGCCGGGAGCTTTACGTAAAATATAGGCAGTTTATATATTGGTACGTGAAAAAACATTTTCCGGATTTGCCAGAAGAAGACATTCGTGATATCCTACAGGAGGTGTGGACATCATTATTGAATGCAATCGACAAATTATATGATAAAGGCGATGAGGGTCAGTTTGCCTGGCTGATCAGGGTGACTCAGACCAAGGTAATTGATTACTACCGTTCCAGGAAAAGAACAGAAGAACTGGGAGAAAAGATCGGTCTTGCTTTACGGGAACAACAGGAAGTCGGTTCTGTGCAGGACATAGTGATCGCAAGAATGATTGCAATGGAACTGGTAGAAGGACTGACAGAGGAAGAGCGGAGAATTCTGGCAATCGAGTATTTTTCTGATACGACCGGGGAAGTCTCGAACGCTTTCAAATGCAGACGAAGCCGGCTGCGCAGAAAGATCGAAGAAAGTCTTGGGATATTCAGGAAGAAACGTCGGTAATCTATCAGCACCATGTATTCGGATGATGTTATTCACTTCACCGTGAGACGGCTCTCGCCAGAGACCGGAGAAAGGATATTCGATGAAGAAAAGAGATAAAATATATGACAGTCCGGAATACAAGCAAATCAAAGAACATCTTCCTGAAATTTTGAAAGAGCTGGAACGCGACAAAGGGCTGTCCCAATATCAGATACCGGAAGAATGGAATGGAGACTTCGAACGCATCTACCAAAAAGAATGCCGAAAAGAACACATAAAAAGACGAATTCTCGCAGGAGCATGTGCAGCCTTGATTCTTACAATCAGTGCCGTACATATAGGAACGCATCTGGAGTTTACATCGGTGGCTCAGGCGGATGATATTGGGAAGACAAGGGAAAATAAGTTTGAGAATGGAAATTATCAATACTCAATAAATGGAAATGTAGAAGAAAATGATGATAGTTTGATTATTGATGATTCAGAAGAGATTATATTTGGCGAAAGCAGTTTAAAGGCTCTATATGAGAATTTGAAAATGGAAACAAAAGCCCCGATAATTTGGCTTACAAGTCTAGATGATAATAGCAAAGTAACTTATGCTACCTATAATAAAAGATACAGGATTATTAGCTATAGAATACTTGAAAATAGTACATATATATATGTAAGTCAAAAGAAACAAGTAGAAGAAACATCGGATGGAGCAGTGAATAAAAACAATTTTGTGAAGGAAATGGAGATACCAGAATTAGATATTAAGACGAGTATTTACGAAAGTACACAGGATAATAGTTTATACTGCAATTTGATTTATGACAATAATACGATTTCGATTGTTTCTAACATGGATTTGGAAAATTTTATGATATTGTTAAAAGGGCTCGAATATTATTAAAGGAGATCAGTATGAAAAAATATATTGCATTAATATTAAGCTGTATGTTAGTGGTTGCTCAATGTAGTCTTGTATTGGCAAGTGAAACAGAGCAATATGAAATGGTAGAAATGAATAATGATGATATTTTTACAACAAGTTCACAGGGAGAAGTAGCACCATGTTTGCTATATATTGCAAATATTTACACTTCTATAATCAAAATAAGCTCTAATCAGGTAGGAATTCGTGCTGAAACAGTATGTAGCGAAACCGTCAAATCCATAAGTGTAACATACACATTACAGAAATGGAATGGAAGTCAATGGGTGCGTGTAGCATCAAAAACAGCATCGGCATCTAATGTTGCGCAGACGGTAAAGAGTTATACAATTTCTGGTCTGTCTTCGGGAAAATATAGAACCAAAGCAATAGCATCAGTAACGGGTTATAGTGGATATACAGAATCATTAACAGGATACAGTGGAAGCATTACGATTTAATATTTTGGTAAAATCCCCTTCCATCAGAATTCATCGATCTGATGAGAAGGTGGTTTTATACCCTTACTCTCCAACAATTTATCTTCCAAAAAGTAAGGGTTTCAGTCATTGCAGAGGAACAAGAGGCAACCGCATCCGCCGAAGTTCCCTGTGATGGCTGTTTTTGACTTCCTGTCCAGACAATACTTTGAATATAAAAATGTGGCGAAGAGATTCCCTCACGGGGGCTTCGCCACATTTTTTAAGTTTCAGGAATGTTTGTAATTTCATCTGCCCGGTATTGATTAAAGATTCCGCGTACTGCCTGGTGCAGCTGTGGCTTGAGTTCTTCAAGACCTACCGGCTGCTGGTAAAGGATCGAATTGTAGCTGGTTCCACTGACCAGTTCGAGAATCATGTACATCATAAGCTCCGGAGAGTGGTAGGTATGATTGGCATTTTGAAGCATGCTATCATAGATAGTATGAATGGATGGAGTATCTTCGCTCGGTGTGAAGAACAGTGAGTTTTTGAAAAATCCCCAGCTCAGATGTTTGGATAAGAGGCGTACCAGATTCAGATTGTTTGCCAGCTGATCTAAAATATCATCCATAATAAAGATCACCTGATCTTCAAAATCCGTGATTTCTGTGTGCTTTTGCAATGCCAGATAAGAAGTCTGAAACACCTGGCTTGCCTTGTGGGCAATCAGGTGATTGCGGATATCGTATTTATCTTTGAAATAAAGGTAAAACGTTCCTTTTGCCACGCCTGCATTTTTAACAATATCTGCAATGGAAGTTTTATTGAATCCATTGTCTATAAAAAGAGAGAAAGCGGAATCCAGCAGGGATTCCCTTTTTTGCTGTTTGTTGTGATCGACTTTTCTCATACCGGGATCAGCCCCCTTCCTGTCGTTGTTTCCCATATTATAAGGAAATATCCACAAAAAAGTCAAATGAAAATTGGTCATTTTTATATTTTCGGAAAGTTGCATAAAATATAAAATGACTTTTGGTCAACTTTTTGCGAAATAAATATTGACCAAGAGTCATTTTTAAGGTATAACAATAAATGACCAAAGGTCAGTAAAACGGCCGGCGGAAATATGATAAGAGAGGTTAAGGGAGGAATATGATATGGAGAAGCTGGGAAGGAAGATCGTCAGGTTTCGAATTCCGATATTTATCATCGGATTGTTATTGCTGATTCCATCCGTCTTTGGATATATCAACACAAGAGTCAATTATGATGTACTTTATTATCTGCCGGATTCCATCGAGACGATGCAGGGTCAGGATATCCTGGTGGATGAGTTTGGAACGGGAGCCTATTCGATGTTTATCTGCGAGGGCATGGAAAACAAAGATGTGGCAAAGTTAAAAGAACAGATTGAAGATGTGGAACATGTCAGCAAGGTTGTCTGGTATGACAGTTTTGCGGATATCAGCATTCCGATGGAGATGTTGCCGGAGGACATCAGAGAGGCCTTTAATGCAGACGATTCCACGCTGATGTTTATTATTTTCGATACGACGACCTCTGCCGATGAGACTATGGATGCCATCGAAAACATCCGTGCACTGGCAGGCAAACAGTGCTTCTTAAGCGGTATGTCAGCCATCGTCACCGACACCAAGAACCTGGCAGAATCCGAGGTTGCAATCTACGTCCTGATCGCAGTCGTTCTCTCCTGTATCGTTCTGGCACTGACCATGGAATCGTATCTGATCCCGGTATTTTTCCTGTTAAGCATCGGCATGGCGATCCTGTATAACATGGGAACTAATATTTTCATGGGCCAGATTTCCTACATTACAAAAGCACTGAGTGCAGTCCTTCAGCTGGGTGTTACGATGGACTACTCGATCTTCCTGTGGCACAGCTATCAGGAACAGAGAGAAAAAGGCGAAGAGGATCACAAAGAAGCAATGGCAAAGGCTATTGCGGCAACGATCAAATCCGTAGTCGGAAGCTCGATTACAACGATTGCCGGATTTATCGCCCTGTGTTTCATGAGTTTTACCCTAGGTCTTGACCTTGGTATCGTTATGACAAAAGGCGTTGTATTTGGTGTGATCTGCTGTGTTACCGTACTTCCGTCCATGATCATGATTTTCGACAATGCACTGGAGAAAACAAAACATCGTCAGCTGATCCCGGATTGTCCGAAGATTTCTGATTTTGTGGTAAAACACCATGTGATCTTCGCAATCTTATTTGTGGTATTGTTTATCCCGTTTGCTTATTTCCAGGCACATGCAAGTGTGTACTACAACCTGGATGCCAGCCTTCCGGATACTCTCCCAAGTGTCCAGGCAAATACAAAACTGTCGGAAGAATACGACATGGGTGCGGCACATATGATCCTGCTGGATAAGGATCTGGATGCCAAACAGAAATACAACATGATTGCTGATATCGAAAAGGTAGACGGTGTAAAACAGGTACTTGGTCTGGAAAGTATCATCGGACCGGCATTTCCGGAGAGTATGATCCCGGAGGATGTGAAAGAAATCCTGGAGAGTGATAACTACGAACTGATGCTGATCATGAACGAATATGCGGTAGCATCCGATGAGGTCAACAGTCAGCTGAGTGAGATCAACACGATACTGAAACAGTACGATCCGACCGGTATGCTGGTAGGTGAAGCACCGTGCACGAAAGATCTGATCGAGATCACCGACCACGATTTTGCAGTGGTCAGTGCGGTATCGATCCTAGCAGTATTCTTTATCATTTTCTTCGTATTTAAATCGATCTCCCTTCCGGTGATCCTGGTTATGGTCATCGAGGGTGCGATCTTTATTAACATGGGTATCCCGTTCCTGACGGGAACAAAACTTCCGTTCATCGCTTCCATCGTTATCGGAACGATCCAGCTGGGTGCGACCGTAGACTATGCGATCCTGATCACCAGCCGTTACGAGAAAGAGCGCGGAGAAGGTAAAAGCAAGAAAGATGCGATCCAGATCGCTCACAAAACCAGCATTCGACCGGTTATGGTATCGGCGTTCAGCTTCTTCGCCGCTACCTTCGGTGTTGGTATGTATTCTCAGATTGATATGATCAGCTCTCTGTGTCTGCTGATGGCAAGAGGCGCGCTGATCAGTATGTGTGCAGTATTATTATTCCTGCCGGCTATGTTCTGGCTGTTTGATGGAATTATTTGCAAAACCAGTCTGAATTTCAGACGGAAACATTAGGAGGAGATCGTTATGAAGAGAAAATATGTACAGGCAATGATGACAGGTATGACAGCAATGCTGGCAGTAACCGTTCCGGTAACGACTGTTGCCGCGGCGACTCCGGAAAAAGAACAGACCGTCTATGTCAATGCCGACCAGAATGGAAATGTAGAAAAAGTGATCGTCAGTAACTGGCTGAAGAATACAGACAAAGAAAGCACGCTCGAGGACAACAGCGAACTGAACGATATCACCAATGTAAAGGGTGAGGAAAGCTATACCCAGGGAAGCAATGGCAAACTGGTATGGGCCGCAGACGGCAATGACATCTATTATCAGGGAGAAACCAGCAAAGAACTTCCGGTATCGGTAAAAATGACATACTTTCTGGACGGCAGGGAAATCAGTGCTGCAGATCTGGCAGGAAAGAGCGGAAAAGTAAAGATCCGTATCGATTATACCAACAATTCTTCCCAGAATGCGAAGATCAACGGAAAGAAAGAGACAATTTACACACCTTTTATGATGGCAACCGGAATGATCCTTCCGACTGATACTTTTACGAATGTAGAAGTAACCAACGGTAAAGTGATCTCCGATGGAAATAATAACATCGTCCTGGGAATCGGTTTTCCGGGACTGTATGACAGCCTGAAACTGGGTGATCTGGATTCCTTCAAGGACAAAGAAAGCCCGGATTATGTGGAAATCACTGCAGATGTGGAAGATTTCTCCCTGGCACTGACCGCTACCGTGGCAACTACCGGTACACTGAATGAACTGGGCCTGGATGACATCGATGATCTGGATGACTTGCAGGACAGCCTTGATAAACTGACCGAATCTTCCACCGCACTGGTAGAAGGAAGCCGTGCACTGCAGGAAGGCATCCAGGAACTGGACAGTTCCGCAGATACCCTTGTGGATGGTCTGAACAGTGCCGATGATGGCGCGGGACAGTTAAAAGATGGTATTGATACCATGAACAACAGCAAAGGAACTCTGATCTCCGGTATCGATAAACTGGTAGCAGGTATGGAAAGTCTGGGAAGCGGTGCAGGAAGTTTACAGAGTGGTGTAAAATCCTACACTGACGGAACCGAGCAGCTGAACGCCGGTATCGCACAGGTCAACAGCGGTGCGAAACAGTTAAATGCAGGAATCAGCCAGTTAAATGAGAAGAAAGCAACGCTTACCGCAGGTGTTGCACAGCTTTCCGAGGGCGGAAAACAGTTGGAGAGCGGAGCAGCCAGTCTGCAGTCCGGTCTGGTGGCTTACACCGGCGGAGCAGAGCAGCTGGGTGCAGGAATCCATACATTATATGATACGATGGAAGACAAACTCGGCAATGTCGGAGAACTTCCGGGTGCGGTAAGCGGACTCATGGACGGATGCAATAAACTGAGCGCAGGAGCAGCAGCGCTGCAGGCAGGAGCAGATCAGGCAGTAGCCAGTGCTTCGAAATTGAACGATGCCGTGACAGCACTCAGCGGAGCAGTGACCGGAACCAAAGCAGCCGTATCGGCAGCACAGAGCGCTGTATCAGCACCACAGGTTGTAACAGATGTGACAAAAGCAAGTGAAGCAGCCAGCGCAGAGGCAACGACAAAAGCAAAAGAGGCAGTGGCAGCAGAAAATGCAAAAGTAAATGAAGCAGCCAGCACACAGGCAACAGAAAAGCAGAGAGCCAATGTGGAAGCTGCTCTGAAAGCTGCAGGTGTGGATGAAGCCACAAGACAGGCAGTGTTAAATAATCTGGCAAGTATTCAGGTCAATGTGGGTGTACAGACCAGTCCGGAAGTCAGCGTCCAGGTGGATGCATCCAAGGTAAGCACCTCCATCAGCCAGGAGACAAAGACCACACTTGCAGGTGTTCAGGAGAACCTGAAGAAAGTAGAATCCGGTCTTGCAGGTGTCAGTATGACAGAAACCGAAAAACAGATGCAGTCATTGAAAAACGGAGCAGACACCGTGGCAGCAGGAACCGCAAATCTTGCCAAGAGTGCGGCAGCACTTGGCGATGCCGTAGAACCGCTGACGACATTCTCAACGATGGCACAGACCATGCTGGGAGCTGTAAATCAGCTGAAGGAAGCCAGTGATACACTGACTGCCAATGATACCACACTGAATACCGGAGCAGCAGCTCTGACAGCCGGAACCCAATCTCTAAACAGCGGACTGACAACCCTGGCATCCGGTGCATCCGCCCTCAGTGACGGTGTCACACAGCTGGCACAGGGCTCCGCATCCCTGACTCAGGGAACCGAAACCCTGAAAAAAGGATCTGACACCCTGATCGCAAACAACAGTACCCTGAAAGACGGAACAGCCAAACTGGTAGCAGGAAGCAGTGCCCTGATCGTCGGTGGTAAAGCTTTGCAGTCCGGTGGAAATACGTTAAGTGCAGGTATCCAGAAACTGGCAGACGGTGCCGCACAGTTGAAGTCCGGAACCAAAAAACTGGCAGATGGAGGCGTTCAGCTGAAAGAAGGAACCACGAAACTGGCAGACGGCTCCACAGAACTGGCAGACGGTATGGAAGAATTTGACGAAGAAGGAATCCAGAAGATTGCAGATCTGGCAGGAGACGATCTGACGGCACTGATGGATCGTCTGGATGCAGTGACAGAAGCTGACAAAGACTACACCGTATTCGATGGCTGGGAGAAAGATACAGATGGCAGCGTAAAATTCATTATCGAGACGGCTGCAATCAAGTAATTGCTTCAAAAAGTTGAGGAAAATATCTGCAAAAGATAAAGTCAGGACCGGAAGAAATTCCGGTTCTGATATTATCATATAGAGAAACTGAGATTCGTGGGATAAATCAAAGAAAACCGGAAATCCTAGTTTTTAGCTAGTCTTTTCAAAAATTTAAAAGAATTTTTATTGATTTTGTGTCGCAAATATGTATAATTAGGGATAAAGAGAGTTGCTATGGGTGGCTGTCTTTGAGGGATACCATAAACCTGCATCCGCAGGTGGTTATCATATTATGAAAGAAAGAGGTTAATGTAAAATGGCAGAAATTAATTTAAGTAAGTATGGCATTACCGGAACTACAGAGGTTGTTTATAATCCTTCTTATGAAATGTTATTTGAAGAAGAAACAAAATCTACACTGGAAGGTTTTGAAAAAGGACAGGAAAGTGAACTGGGAGCAGTTAACGTTATGACTGGTGTTTACACCGGACGTTCTCCTAAAGACAAGTTCATCGTAATGGACGAAAACTCCAAAGATACTGTTTGGTGGACTTCTGACGAATATAAGAACGATAACCACCCTGCAACACAGGAAGCATGGAACTCTGTAAAAGAGCTGGCCCTGAAAGAACTGTCCAACAAGAGACTGTTCGTAGTAGATGCATTCTGTGGTGCAAACAAAGACACCCGTATGGCTATCCGTTTCATCGTAGAAGTAGCATGGCAGGCACATTTCGTAACTAACATGTTTATCAAACCTACAGAAGAAGAACTGAAAGACTTCGAACCGGATTTCATCGTATACAACGCTTCCAAAGCAAAAGTTGAAAACTACAAAGAGCTGGGTCTGAACTCTGAAACAGCTGTTATGTTCAACATCACAAGCCGTGAGCAGGTTATCGTAAATACATGGTACGGCGGAGAAATGAAAAAAGGTATGTTCTCTATGATGAACTACTACCTGCCACTGAAAGGCATCGCTTCCATGCACTGCTCCGCAAACACAGACATGAACGGCGAAAACACAGCAATCTTCTTCGGTCTGTCCGGAACAGGTAAAACTACACTGTCTACAGATCCGAAACGTCTGCTGATCGGTGATGACGAGCACGGCTGGGATGACAACGGCGTATTCAACTTCGAAGGTGGATGCTACGCAAAAGTTATCAACCTGGATGCTGAATCTGAACCGGACATCTATAACGCAATCAAACGTAACGCACTGTTAGAGAACGTTACTCTGGATGAGAACGGAAAAATCGACTTCGCTGATAAGAGCGTAACAGAGAACACCCGTGTATCTTACCCGATCGATCATATTGAAAAAATCGTTCGCCCGATTTCCGCAGCTCCGGCAGCTAAGAACGTAATCTTCCTGTCCGCAGATGCATTCGGCGTACTGCCTCCAGTATCTATCCTGACAGAAGCTCAGACACAGTATTACTTCCTGTCTGGTTTCACAGCTAAACTGGCTGGTACAGAACGTGGAATTACAGAACCGACTCCTACTTTCTCCGCTTGCTTCGGCCAGGCATTCCTGGAACTGCATCCTACAAAATATGCAGAAGAGCTGGTTAAGAAAATGGAAAAGAGCGGTGCAAAAGCATACCTGGTTAACACAGGTTGGAATGGTACCGGAAAACGTATCTCCATCAAAGATACCCGTGGTATCATCGATGCTATCCTGAGCGGAGATATCAAAACAGCTCCTACAAAGACTATTCCGTACTTCAACTTTGAAGTTCCGACAGAACTGCCGGGCGTAGACAGCGGAATCCTGGATCCTCGCGATACTTACGCAGATGCAGCTCAGTGGGAAGAGAAAGCGAAAGACCTGGCTGACAGATTCATCAAGAACTTCGCTAAATACGAAGGAAATGAAGCTGGTAAAGCTCTGGTAGCAGCTGGTCCTCAGAAATAATTTAAAAATATAAAGTGTTCAAACGATAAAAGAACTGCCGCTATCCGAAGTGATTCGGATGCGGCAGTTTTTGCATATTCGGAAAAGCTGAGAATAATATAGTGGTTTGCCAGAAAATAAGCGGCAGGATACCGGGCTTTTAATATGTATATCCTGTCGCTTATTTTATCTCGTTATGGTTGCATAAGAATTTAACATAATATATAGCAAGAATTCTCCTTCCTCTACAGGTGGGAGATGAATT
>OLOD01001634.1_pt1 | contig 13354 bp, 9 predicted proteins | sample 1671921 | NCBI WGS metagenome assembly OLOD01 (sample SAMEA3136626, study PRJEB25190) | human gut metagenome | biome: human gut; feature: human-associated habitat; material: faeces | place: Austria | collected 2013
ATTGTGATAAGACGCGGCTGAACCAGGTGCTGCTGAATCTTTTGTCCAATGCAGTGAAGTTTACGCCGGCGGGAGGAACCGTTTCTGTCCGGATCAGACAGTATCCGGGGACAGTAAAAGGCAGTGAATTGTACGAGATCCGGGTAAAGGATAACGGAATCGGCATGAGCCAGGAATTTGTACAGAAGATCTTTTCTCCTTTTGAGAGGGAACGTACTTCCACAGTCAGCAGGATCCAGGGTACAGGGCTTGGCATGGCCATTACCAAGAATATTGTGAATATGATGGGCGGTACCATTGAGGTTTTGACAGAACAGGGAAAAGGCACCGAATTTATTGTTCGTCTGCCATTTCGGATTCAGTCTGAGCACCAACGGATAGAGAAAATCGCAGAACTGGAAGGACTTAAAGCATTAGTTGTAGATGACGATTTTAATACCTGTGACAGCGTGACAAAAATGCTTTTGAAGGTTGGAATGCGTTCGGAATGGACACTTTCCGGAAAGGAAGCTGTTCTCCGCGCACGACAGTCTATGGAAATGGGAGATGCATTTCATGCTTATATCATCGACTGGCGTTTGCCGGATATGAATGGCATTGAAGTTACCCGCCAGATCCGCAGCCTTGGAGATGATACGCCGATCATAATTCTGACAGCTTATGACTGGTCAGATATCGAAGTGGAAGCCAGAGCGGCCGGAGTGACTGCATTCTGTGCAAAACCAATGTTTATGTCAGATATCAGAGATACCTTGATGACTGCTATCGGCCAGAAACAGGCAGAGGCAGAGACTGCAATCCTTCCGACAGCAGGTTTGGATTTCAGAGGCAGATACATACTGCTTGTGGAAGACAATGAACTGAACAGTGAAATTGCAGCGGAGATCCTCAATGAATATGGCTTCCTGGTTGACACTGCCGAAAATGGAGCAGAGGCAGTGGAAAAAGTTAAGAATTCAAAGCCAGGTAATTATGATCTGGTGCTGATGGATGTGCAGATGCCTGTAATGAATGGATATGAGGCCACGAAGCAGATCCGTGCTCTGGATAATCCGGCACTGGCGGGGATTACAATTCTTGCCATGACTGCCAATGCTTTTGATGAGGATAAAAAGAAAGCTCTTGAATGCGGTATGGACGGATTCTTATCCAAGCCAATCGTTATTGAGGAATTGATTAGCATTCTGCAGAAGAATCTGGATTAGTGGTCTGTGAAATCGTATATAGATAATGCCTAGCCGGACTTCATTTTCGATGGAGTCCGGATTTCTATATCCAGAAGCAGTATTTCCTGTGTCGGCAAAAAGTGCAATGATTCTGTCTGGAATACTCTGGATATTTTTGCCGATGACGTGGTATACTATATAATAAATTAACGTAGCTTTTTGGATAGATTTTGTGGCGGAGGATCCTGGATGCGATATCTTTCAGTTACTGAAATAGCGAAAAAATGGGATGTGTCCGAGCGCAGTGTTAGAAATTACTGTGCTAAGGGGCGTGTGAACGGTGCGTTTCTTACCGGCAAGACATGGAACATTCCGGAAAACGCAGAAAAACCAGAGCGTACCAATAAAAGAAAAGCAGAACCGATTACTCTGTTGGATATTCTGAAAGAGCAGAAGATAAGTAAATATTCCGGTGGGATCTACCATAAAACACAGATTGATTTGACATACAATTCCAACCATATGGAAGGAAGCCGCCTGACCCACGATCAAACCAGATATATCTTTGAAACCAATACCATCGGCGTAGAAAAAGAAGTGCTGAATGTGGATGACGTAATCGAAACAGCAAATCACTTCCGCTGCATTGACATAATCATTGATCATGCAACAGCAGCTCTGACGGAGAGGTTCATCAAAGAACTTCACTTGGTTTTGAAGAACGGCACCAGTGATTCCAGAAAAGATTGGTTTGTTGTTGGCGATTATAAGAAACTTCCGAATGAAGTCGGCGGCATGGATACCGCCCTTCCGGAAGAAGTTGCCGATAAAATGAAGGCATTGCTAACGGAATACAACGCCAAAGAAGAAAAGACCTTTGCGGATATTCTTGACTTCCATGTGAAGTTTGAGCGGATCCATCCATTCCAGGACGGTAACGGTCGTGTGGGCAGATTAATTATGTTTAAGGAATGTCTGAAATATAATATCGTTCCGTTTATCATTGAGGATAATCTGAAGATGTTCTACTACCGTGGACTGAAAGAGTGGAACAATGAGAAAGGTTATTTGACAGATACCTGTTTGACCGCACAGGATAAGTATAAGGCGTATTTGGATTATTTTAGAATTGCATATTAAACGTGATTCAAAGTGAAAAATTTGCGCTTTGAGAAAAAATAATGATATACATTTTAAAGACGGGAGTAAATACATGTTCTATAAAATGATAGAAAATAAGTGTACACAATGGTATGAATCAGAACGGTGTACGGTTAAAAACTTAATTGAGTATATAGAGAAAACAGGGCAGATGCGTGATGCTCAGATTGAGGCTATTAAGGTATATCTGTTTCTAAAAATTGCCTGTGAATGTAAGCCGTTGACACAGCTGTTTAGACAGGGATTCTTTAATTCTATTGATTTGAATGAGATAGAATTGTCAAAATCCACTCGTGAATATTTGTTTCAGAATCCAGCGGCTGCGGCATTGTTTGAATATGCATGTTTGACAAATGATAAAGGTGAACAGGTATCTGAAAAACTGGAAAAACAGATAAAGAAAGATCCAGCGGGAATTGATTATAATGAATTCTTTCGTAATGCGTTTTATGGTGTTTCCTATACGGATTATCTGTTTAGCCTTCCTATGGGTGCAGGTAAAACGTATTTGATGGCGGCATTTATTTACTTGGATTTATATTTTGCTTATAATGAGCCAACAAATCCGGCATTTGCACATAACTTTATCATATTTGCACCATCAGGTTTGAAATCATCAGTGGTTCCAAGTCTTAAAACAATACAAAACTTTAATCCATCATGGATTCTTCCGGAGCCGGCAGCAACAGACATCAAGAGGATGATTTCTTTTGAAGTGTTGGATCAAAGCAAAACTGCAAAAAAATCAAATAAGACAAAAAATCCAAATGTTCAGAAAATCACTAATCATCAGCCGCTTTCTGAGTTGTTTGGTCTTGTTGCTGTTACTAATGCGGAAAAAGTAATTCTTGACCGTATTCAGGAAAAACAGGGACAGATAAATATGTTTGAAGAAAGCGAGGACGATAAAGACCGACAGGCAAATGAACTTCGTAATTTAATTGGTAAGTTACCATCATTGTCTATCTTTATTGATGAAGTTCATCATGCAGTAAGTGATGAAATTAAGCTTCGTGCTGTAGTTACAAGATGGGCGCAGAATCATACAGTCAATTCTGTAATTGGTTTTTCTGGTACTCCATATTTAGATAAAGTTGAAAAAATAAAAGTTGTAGATTCATTGTCCATTGGTACAGCTGAAATCACAAATATTGTGTATTACTATCCACTTATAGACGGTGTAGGAAATTTCTTAAAACGTCCAGTTGTAAAAATTGCAGATATTGCAGATAGCAGCCTTATTATTGAAAAGGGTGTCAGAGAATTTCTTGATACTTATAAAGACACTGTTTATGCAGATGGTTTAACAGCTAAATTGGGTATTTATTGCGGTACTATCGAAAAATTAGAAGAAACAGTATATCCACAGGTATCCCGTATTGTAGCTGAATATGGCTTTGGTACTGATGTTATACTTAAATTCCACAAAGGAAATAAACAGTATAAGATGTCGGCTGATAGTCAGATGCAGTTTGATATCTTGGATAAATCTATTTCTAAAATTCGTATTGTTTTGCTTGTGCAGATTGGTAAAGAAGGTTGGGACTGTCGAAGTCTTACAGGTATTATTCTTTCTCAAGAAGGAGACTGCCCAACCAAGATGGTATTACAGACATCTTGTCGATGCTTGCGTCAGGTGATTAAAAACGGTCAGGAAACGGCGCTGATATATTTGAATGAAAGCAATGCCGAAAAATTAAATATGCAGCTTGAGCGGCAGCACCATATTTCGCTTAAAGAATTTTCTTCTGCAGACAACAGTAAGACTACTTTGAAACGTTATAATCGTACGGCTTATTTAAAGTTGCCTAAAGTAGAGTTTTATCAGCTGAAAATCAGCTATGATACACTTACTGTTGAAAAGGCAAATCCTGAAGTTTCTATTGAAAAATCTGTTGATTCAGCGCAAATTGCAGGTAATATTATCAAAACAACAGATCTTTCTATGAATGTAAATAATATCAGTATCCAGGTGGATGATGCTGAATATGGTACAGAATATGCAACATTTAATTCTTGGATTTATGGCATTATGAGAAGTGGATTTGGAACACCTTCCATGGCAGAATTAAATGCATATACAGAGCAGTTAAAAGTAGTATATGAAAAAATCACATACGAAAAAGGTGGCTCACGATATTTCAGTTCGAAGTACAATAAAAAGTTGGTAGAAGCCAATATTCGCAAAGCTTTTTGTGACAAAACGGATTTCAATACAACAGAAGAACTGATACCAGAAGAAGCTAATTTGTTGAACATTGCGAATTTTACTTCTGAGATATATGCAGATAATCTGGATGACTACTATCCAAGACAGAATGTTGTTGAAAACATAATGGATGACGATAAGGGAAAATTGAAAGTTGATAAAAAGACACAGCAGTTAATTGATCTCGCTATAGAAACTGGAAACGATAGAATCGTTTTGGAATTGCAACAGCGTGTATCATCTCACCCAAATAAGAATCGTTCGTTCCACTACTTGCCATATCGTACAGACAGTGGTTTTGAACAAACATTTTTAAGAGAAGTATTGTCCTTCGATATTATTGAAAAATTAGGTCTGGAAGTGTATTACAATGGAGACCGTGCTATGACGGAGTTTAAGATCAAGTGCTATAAGAAAACCAGTGGAAAATGGAATTACATTGGTATTTACACACCGGACTTCCTTATCATTAAACGAAAAGATGGCGTTATCCATAAGGTTATTGTAGTGGAAACCAAGGGGCAGATTTATGCCAAAGATCCAGTCTTTAAAGATAAGAAGAATTTTATGGAAACAGAGTTTTCAAAACAGAATAACGCTGCGTATGGTTATGAACGTTTTGATTACCTGTATTTGGAAGATACGATGCCAGAGAAAGATAGATTGACACAGACACATCAAAAAATCTGTGAGTTTTTTAAGGAGAAAGCGTAATGAATGGAATTAGACCTACTGTAGGCATAGAGTTTGATGATAAATATACTAATGCAAAAAATAAATTGCTTGATTTTATTAAGACATTAGACGAGTTGGATGACATACAAAAAGCAAAATTGGCACAAGAATTTATAACATCATATAGTATGGCAAATTCTTTTGAACAATTTGTAAGTTATATGAAAAATGGAGGAATCAAATAATGCCAATTAAATATGTACCGTTTATACCAGAGCCGGTGGAAGGACAAGCTGTGCTTGGAAATTTTAATAGAATATTGAGATACAAAGGCGCTGACGATGTTTCTATGACATTACAGCGTGGTATGCCTTTGTATGAAATGGAAAAACAGGAAACCGTGGGCAAAAACGCTGACGGCAATATGGTTATTCGTGGAGAATGTGTTTCTGCTTGCGCTTATCTGAAGGAGCAGGGTATTCAGGTTGATCTTGTTTACATTGACCCGCCTTTTGCCAGTGGTGCTGATTATGCAAAGAAAGTATATGTTCGCCGTAATCCAAAAGTGGCAGAGGCTATTGTGCAAGCAGAACAAGAACTTGATATTGATGAATTGAAAGTTTTTGAAGAAAAGATGTATGGTGATGTTTGGGATAAAGAAAGGTATCTAAACTGGATGTATGAAAATCTTATGGCGATTAAGTCAGTTATGAGCGAAAATGCGTCTATATATGTACATCTTGATTTTCATATTGGTCATTATGTCAAAGTGCTGATGGACGAAATATTTGGTGAAGAAAATTATCAAAATGATATCTACTGGTATTATTATAATAAACTACATGGTGCAACCAAAAAAGTATTTCCACGAGCAACAGATATGATTCTTTATTATGTAAAAAATAGAGATGAAGGATTTGTATTTCATCATATAACAGAAGAACGTGATAAGCCGGTAACAAAACTAAAATATAGTTTTGTTGATGGACACATTCAAAATAATAAAGATGAGAATGGAAAAGCCATTACTTATATTAGTACAGAGCGACAAATTGATAATGTATGGAAATTATCAATGCTTCAACCTGCAGATCAAAAAGAACCCGTTGGATATGCGACACAAAAACCAGAAACATTATTAGAAAGAGTTATTACAGCATCATCAGATGAACAACAAATTGTTGCAGATTTTTTTGGTGGAAGTGGTACAACAGCATCAGTTGCAAACAGATTAGGGCGAAAATTTATTACATGTGATATAGGATTAAATTCTGTTCAGGTAACTCGTGATCGTCTCGTTGCTGATGGTGCTGAATTTGATATGCTTGAAATTAAGGATGGTGTTCAGCTTTACCGTAATCCTATTCAGACAATGGATAAAATCAAGTCCTTGATTCCAGGATTGAAAAATGAAGATTCTCTTGATTCTTTCTGGGAAGGTGCTATCTCTGACAGCAAGCTTGGTACAATTCCTGTTTATGTACCAAATCTAATGGATAGTACATCAAAACTTCTTGATAAAGTGACCATGAACCGTATTATCCATCAGGCTATACCGGAATTGGATAATAATATTAAAAAGGTTATTGTTTACTATATCGACATTACTGATGAAGTGGAGATTATGAATTTCATCAAAGAAGATGACAGTACGACTGTAGAAATTGAATTGCGTGATCTTAAATCAATTCTTGATGATGTTGTCATTGGCGATTATGCAGAATTCCATGCAGAAGAAATTGCAGGCGGATATGCTGTTGCTATTGATAAATTTATGAGTGATCGTGTGTTGTCTAAAATTGCAGAATTCAATCAGAAAGCATTCCTTAATTCTTCTGCTAAGAAACCGTATAAACCGATTGAAATCAGTGAAGAAGGCTTGGAACTTATTGAATTCCTTAGCTTGGATTGCACTGCGACCGGTGGTGAGTGGCATTCTGATAGTGAAATCAAGATTGATAAAAATGGCTATGTTATCGTAGACGGCAATAAAACCAAGGAGTTCTGGGATGGTTACATCCGCAGCACAAAGAAACCTCTCCGCCTTAAAATTCGTAATATTTGTGGGGATGAAACTGTTTGGGAGGTGTAATCAATGGCTCAAAATGTGACATTGTATAACCTTTTGATTTCTTGTCCAGGTGATATTAAGGAAGAAGTTACATTGATTGAAGCTGCAGTAGATGAGTTTAATGAATTATATGCTGAAACTTTAGGAATCACAATAAAAACTCGCCATTGGAGTAAGAGTTCTTATGCTCAGTCTGGAGGAAAACCACAGGCATTACTTAACGAGCAGTTTGTAAATAAATGTGATGCAGCAGTTGCGATTTTCTGGACAAGATTTGGCTCACCTACTGATGAGTATGGTTCTGGAACAGAAGAAGAAATTGAAATTATGCTTCAATCTGGAAAACAAGTGTTTATGTATTTTTCGGATAAGCCTATCCCACCATCAAAAATAAATGGTGACGGCTATAAGAAAATACAAGCATTCCGTGACAAATATAAAGACAAAGGAATATATTTCACTTATTCATCCGACGAAGAATTTAAAAAGATGTTTTTTGCCCATCTTTCCATGCATTTTTTGACAGAAAAGAGGGTAAGTGAAACAGCCAATGAATATCGTTCTGAGTTAAAGTTATTAGGTATTGACGAAAATGGAAGATTGACTGAAGAAGCGCTGGTATGCCCATTCGTGTTAAATGCAGAGATTACCATGAAAGAATACATTACTTCGATTAAGAATATGTATCAGGAGATTTCTGATATGAATGTAAGTGGTAGATCTGTTACAGCCAATACTTTTTTTGCTGGATTTACAAGCCCTGTTGACATAGATGAAGGTGAGAAAGAGTTTATTATTGCTGTGGCCGAACAGCTGGAGTGTGAGTTGTCCGATTCCTTTTTTGAACTTGGAAATTTAAACAAAGATACTTTAACATCAAATCCACTCAGTGGTCTTAAGTTGAATGGAACGTCCGAAGAAAAGCAGAAATATTGGAAAATCAAAAGATTGCATGAAACTATTTCTAAAGCTTTGGAATGGGCTCCGATTGAGAAAGCGTTTTCTGGAATGAATTGTATTAAATTAGCAATTCAGAATTGTGGTAAGGCCATCGACGAAGATGCTGAAATCACGTTTGAGGTTCCAAAAGAATCCTTGCTTACATTAGGTGAATTCCCTAAGTTTAATAATGCAGAGATGGGATATTTGCTTACAGATTGTGATATGAGTATTTTGTTCGGAATTGAAGGCACATCTGAATATATTGAATATTCAGAATCAGAGCAAAATGGAAGAACTCCGTATGGAGCACGTCCATATGGTTTGCCAGGATATGTTCCGGATTATAGTGATGATTTCACTGATGAGATAAAAGATGTGTTTTGTTATGGATTCTATTCAAGTGAAGATAAGTATATTGTAAAGCTTAAAGTAGATTACATAAAACATAATACAACTGTTGCTTTCCCGACAATCCTTTTTGTGAAAAATGAGATTGATGAGATACCATATAAAATCACATCTATGAATAATCCGGATGTTGTTGAAGGCTGTATAAAGGTTAAAAGTTAGGGAAGGAATACTACATGGAAAAGCCACAATACATCGATTGGATAGTTGAAGAAACTGGTATTGTAATTAAAGATGACATACCGCTAAAATGCTATAAAATTGATTACTTAAGGCTGCCAGATAATAATCGTGTTTATATAGAGAAGTTGCAAGATGGCAACAAACTTTTTATCCAACCCAATGATATACTTATTTTACGTTCTGGAACGGTTGGAACTAGCGTACTGTGTGGTGAGACGTTTGCGGGGCATATTGCAAGTGATCACTGTTTAAGAGTTAGAATTAATGATAAATATAGAGGTTATATTGCAGCATATCTTAGAACAAAATATGGATTTTCATTATTGGAAAAAGATGCACATGGAAAAGTTATAAAAAAGTTAGTAGAAGATAATATTTATGAATTGCCGGTGTTGCTTTTTGAAAATATCAGAGAACAAGTAAATGAGTTGATGTATGAATCAGTCAAAAAATATGATGAAGCTCGCAAAGAAATTCAGAAAGTTGAAAATGAGTTATTATTAGTATTGGCAAACTATGTTCCAAAGAATGTAGAGTATGATAATCACATTCTATCATTTAATGATCTTCATATTAATCGTTTAGATCCGCACATGCATGATTCATATACAAATATTTTTAGAGCAATGGAGAACAGTGATAGTTATTATATATTGGGTGATATTGCAGATGTATGGGGAACTGCTCGTTTTAAGAGACATTATCTAAATGAGGATAATGAAAATAGCGAGGGGTTATTTTCGTCATCAGATATAGTACGAGCTAATTTGTCCCCAAGTAAGTATATTTCTAAAACTTTGAATTCCAAACAGCTTGACAAGTGTGTAATTAGTACAGATACAGTATTAGTTCCTTGTTCTGGAGCATATGGTGGAGTTCTTGGGCATGGTATGTTAGCCGGGCAATTGATGAATGGAAAAGCAATAACGCAATATGTATTGCGAATAGCTGCTAAGAAGGACTCACCAGCATATTTTTACTATGTTGCTGCATTTCTTTGTAGTGACAATTTCGGATATCACCTTATGGCTTCAACAAGATTCGGAAAGGATATTCCGGAAATAGATCCAAATGTACTTAAGAGAATTCCTATTCCTCGTTTAGAAACATCTGCTGAAAAAAGAATTGGCGATATATTTAAACGAAGTAGTGTATTACAGGAAAAAGCGAATCAACTTGAGAATACTGCAATTTCGTTAATTGAACAAGAATACGAAAAGTTAATTGTATAGGACAAGATATGTTTCGCCATATGAATCGGTGATTTCTTTAACTTGCGAGAATTGATACTTGAGAGAAAGTATTAATTCCGCAAGTTTTATATATTTTTTTTCTGCATTTTCAATGTTACATTTCTTGATTGAGAAACATATTGGATAAACATCTGTTGCTGTACAGAGCGTTTTTTGAAAATTTTCCCCATTCTGAATTTCTTTGTACACATCTAGTGAAGCACAATCAGATATTATAAGATATTCGGGGGGAGTGTCAGTTTGAAAACAAAATAAGTCGCCCTCTGGAATTTCACATTTCAGAATTTTATTTGCAACGCCAACTAGTGAATTGCATAATATGATTGCTGAATTCATAATTATAATTGCTTGAAGTTAACATATTACACAGTGAAAACAGTCCGGGGCGTATTAAGGCCGGCTTTTCAAATGGCAGTGGATGACGATGTGCTCCATAAAAATCCATTTGGATTTGAACTTGCGGGAGTGGTGGTGAATGACAGTGTTACCAGGGAAGCGTTAACGCGGGATCAAATGCGAAAATTTCTTAAATTTGTTCATGATGATAATGTATACTGCAAGTATTATGAAGTTGTGTATATACTTTTTCATACAGGTATGCGCATTTCGGAATTTTGTGGTCTTACAATTAAGGATATTGATCTAGGGAACAGGATTGTGAATATAGATCATCAGCTTCAACGGTTATCTGATATGACCTTAGTGATTGAGCCAACAAAGACTTCCGCCGGAACAAGAAAACTTCCGGTAACAGAGGATGTTGCAAAATGCTTTCAAGCCATCATCGAAGACCGGGAGAAACCAAAGGTAGAAAAAGTGGTGGATGGATATACCGGGTTCCTGTTTTTGGATGACAAAGTACTGCCGTTAGTGACAATGCATTGGGAACATCGCTTTAACCACATGGTGAAGCGGTACAACGATATCTACCGGGTGCAGATGCCAAACATCACGCCTCATGTATGCCGACATACCTATTGTTCGAATATGGCAAAATCGGGAATGAATCCTAAGACGTTGCAGTACCTCATGGGGCATTCGGATATATCAGTCACAATGAATGTGTACACGCATATCGGATTCGATGATGCCGAGGAAGAATTGAAACGGATGGAAGACCTGCAGAATGCCAGAAAGGGGTTGGAACAGACACGGGGGGAGAAGCTGGTGCCGCAAAGGATGTTTAAGGCAATATGATTATAGAAAAAACGAAAGACGCTTTGCGGTTGCAGGGCGTTTTTTGTATAGAGAATCTTGTATAAATATGGTACAATAAATCCGTTGAATAACGCCAGTAGAAATATATCAAAGAAGAAATAGTATTATATAATTTATGTGAGAAAGACAAGGTGATTACTATGGAATATCCTCATACATTACATTTTAACGTGGAAAAGATTTTTGGCAACCAAGAGGTTCAAATAACACTGTATTCGGGATTAACAATATTGGTTGGTACAAATGCTTCCGGAAAGACTCAAACATTGAAAAAAATAAGGGATATTATGAAAAGTGAGTTAGGTGGCAATAAGGTCCGATATTTATCATCAAATAGAATTGGAAATATGGAACAGTATAGATCAAAAACAAATCAATACAGTTATACCATTGATGATTATACACTTGGAGATCAAGCGACAAAACGTGCTCGTTTACAAATTGAAACTGCAAGTGGAGATTTCTTTGCAATGGACGAACGAAAGGATGTTTTTATTAAGGTATCTGAGAGGTTATCAGTGTTATTTAATAGAAATATTTTTATTCGCTGGGATGCTGGACATATGAAGGTGTTTTTTGAAAAGACCGATAGTGAGCAAGAATACTCGGTTGCAGCAGAAGCAAGTGGATTAGTTAATGTTATTTCAATTTTGGCTGCCCTATTTGATGAAGTGGTTGAAGTATTATTAATTGATGAGCCAGAAGTATCTTTGCATCCGCAATTACAATCATATCTTCTTCGTGAGATGAAAAGTGCTGCAAAAAGATACAATAAAACTATTATTATTTCAACCCATTCTGCAGAGATGATCGAATTAAATACTGCATCTGAGTTGTGCAACTTTGTGTTTTTTAGAAAAGATGCATTACCTAAACAAATTTCGCCAGATACCCCAGAATTGAATAACGTAAAATTGAAAGAATTTCTTTTACGAATGAGCCTTATATATAGTGAAGGTTTTTTTGCAAAAAAGGTAATGCTTATTGAAGGATCTAGCGATATGATTTTATGTCGATATCTCTGCAATAGACTTAACTTAAATCTTGATGTGGCAGGTTCACAAATCATTCCGATTGAAGGAAAAGGACAGTTTCCTGTTATTACAAAGCTATTTCGATTAATTGGTAAAGAAGTATGTGTCTTGACAGATTTAGATGGTTTTACAGATGATAATAATATTATTAATTTGTTCGCGGTATTACCTGAAGCAACTGAAATTGCTAATGATTATGGAAATGGGAATCTTCAAAGCATGATTAGGGATATAAAGACAAAAATAGATGAATTAGTTCAATCCCAAAAAGAAAATATGGTAATGATTTATAACCAGCACCCGTATTGGGTAAACCGAGATCCAGAAGCAGAAGATGATAAAATTATTCGTCGTGCATTGGTTGCGCAGTTGTTTACGGTGAGTGCAGATGAACTAGCAACTTGGCCAGATTCACATGAGTGGACAAGTCTCAAAAAGAGAATTAATGTGCTATTTGATATTTTAGAAAATTTAGGATGTTTTATTCTTCGACGGGGGGCGGTGGAAAGTTATTACGCTTTTTCACCGAATACAACGTTAAATGGAAAGCCGTCTGCAGCTGCTAATGAAGTTAGTTATTGGGAAGAAAAAAGTAATGAACAAATCTATGCTCAATTCTCCGACATTGTTCGTTCTTTACAATTTGCTGCACTTGATAAAACGGTAGATGAAAGTTTTGCGGTAAAGAAAGAGCTATTAAGTGAATTAGCATTGATACTTGGAATTTTACCACAAGTATCAACTGAAAAAGAACTTCTGTCTTGTATTAAACAAGCAAAAGGGAGCGCAGAGTCTCTTTTTGATTATAGAATAATAAATGATAGCAAGCGTCTGGGTGTAGAAGTATCATTAAAATCTGAAATAATAGATGTTGATGGATTCCCATTTAAGGCTTTTGTCGGAGACAATGTTAATATTCTCATTGATGAAAGAATTCAATCGCTTTCAAGTGAGAAAAGTCAGTAGTAACCCCACCCGCTTTTTACTCCGTTTCTACTACGATTGCTGTACACATCTTGCAAAATTTTGCTAAG
>OLOD01001639.1_pt1 | contig 13324 bp, 8 predicted proteins | sample 1671921 | NCBI WGS metagenome assembly OLOD01 (sample SAMEA3136626, study PRJEB25190) | human gut metagenome | biome: human gut; feature: human-associated habitat; material: faeces | place: Austria | collected 2013
ATCAGCGGAGTGATTGACACGGGAGTGAACAGTAACTTCCGAAGTTCTCTTTAGATGTAGAATACCACACTGCCATTCTTTTTTAAACCGTTATTTTCCACTACATCTGTCGTTCATAATTTGTTCATTTATCATTTAAAAATCTTTCATCTTCTTATCACTTTTTCTTCATTTCTCTCACATATACTATAAGCATCAAAGGAAAAAACAAAAAACTTTGAATAAACTTTTTCATAATACATGCCGGGAACCAGTAAATGGTTACCCGGCATCCTCCCTTTTATGGAGACTTTTTTCTTATTCCGGAACAACCGGATCATTTATCACTTCTTGTTTCGTTTCCTGTTGTATTTCCTCTTCTACAGATTTTTCCGCAGTTTCCTCTGTTTGCTGTTCTGTCGTTTGCTCTGCTTCTTCCTTGTTTTCCCCGTTATTTTCTTCTTTCGTCGTTTCTTCTATCTTCTTTTCACATGCTTTGACCGATTCCAGAATCTCCTGAACCCGTTCCTCCATCTCTTTCTTCCATTTCATATCTTCCAATGCTTTTTTTCTTTCCTGTTCAGTTTCACTATGTTCTTCTGGTATTGTTTTTACATCGTCTGCTTTCTGAGCTTGCAATGCCGTTTCACTTTTCCCAACTGTATTGTTGCTTTCTCTTCCCCGGCTCATCCCAATTCCTGCTGCCGCAATTACTGCCCCGGCAGCAAATAAAAGAACCGCCAGTTTGACATTCCGAAGTTTTACTTTCTGTTCCAAATTCCATTCCTCGCGTTCCTCCGGAAGATCACGTATCACCTGGCTGATCTTGTCATAATGCCGTCTTCCGCCACCGGTACAACGTTCAATGATCCGCTCCAGTCTGCGTTCTTCACTTCTGCTAAGTTCCGGGATCTGCTCTGTATATGCCAGTAAAAACTGCAAAATTTTACCATATCCGAACAAATCCACGGAACAATTTTTCCTGCTGCCTGACGCTGTCGGGCGGATAAAATGACTTCTCACCGCTTTCTGCTGCATCTTCTTCATAACAAATTCATTTTCCTGTGCATCCGGATTTAAAAGCAGCAGTTCTCCTTCTTCTGTCACAACAATACTATACGGCGTCAGACATCGATAATTCTGCCCGCGTTTCGACTGCTGGTACTTTCTTATTTCCCCGGCAATCTGTCGGAACCATTCAAACAACACCGCTTTATCCAACTGTGTATTATCCCGCAGATAATAAATCAAAAGTTCTCCCTGCAGGCAATCGACACTTGGCTGGCATTCGGTTCCTTTTTCCACGAAGCGAAGTACTTCATACATTTTTTCCATATTTAATTCTACTGCAATCTGTCATCTAAACGTGTGCGGCCCCACACCGCACACGATACAATACCTGTCCAATTGAAAATTATCAGAATCTGATACGAACTACTCTTCAGAATCTTTCCTGATTCTTCAGTCAGAACGACTGAAGTGTGACTCTCATATTAATTGAATTCTTCCAGTCTGTCAAGAGCTGCGGCAACAACTTTATCCATGTCATAATATTTATAATCTCCCAGTCGTCCGCCAAAGATTACATTTTCTTCCTTTTCTGCAAGCTTCTTGTATTCTTCAAACAATGCATTATTCTTCTCATCATTTACCGGATAGTATGGTTCCATGCCGACACTCCATTCTGATGAATACTCTCTGGAAATAACTGTCTTCTCCTGCTTGCCAAACTCAAAATGCTTATGCTCGATAATTCTTGTATACGGGACTTCACGCTCTGTGTAATTGACAACAGCATTTCCCTGATAGTTCTCACAATCAAGAACTTCTGTCTCAAATCTGACAGAACGATACTCCAATGCTCCCAGCTGATATCCAAAATATTCATCGATCATTCCTGTAAAAATAATCTTCTCTGCAATCTCCGGATTCTCTTTTCTGAATTCAAAGAAATCAATCCCTGTGCGAACTTCTGTCCCTTCCAGCATCTTCTCAACGATTGCTGTATAACCGCCAACCGGAATTCCCTGATATCTGTCATTGAAATAGTTATTATCGTAAACAAAGCGGAATGGCAGACGTTTGATAATAAATGCCGGAAGTTCTGTACACTTTCTTCCCCACTGTTTCTCTGTATAACCCTTGATCAGCTTCTCATAGATATCTCTTCCGCCAAGAAAAAGTGCCTGTTCCTCCAGATTCTGTGGATCTGTGATTCCTGTCTCTTTGCGCTGTTTTTCAATAATCTCTTTTGCTTCCTGTGGTGTGCGGATATTCCACATCTTACTGAATGTATTCATATTAAATGGCAGGTTATAAAGTTCATCTTTATAAACTGCTACCGGTGAATTGATGTAATTATTAAATTCCGCGAACTGATTCATGTAATCCCATATCTTTTTATCAGACGTATGGAAAATATGTGCACCATATTTATGTACATGGATTCCTTCTATGTCCTCACAGTAAATATTTCCTGCAATATGATCTCTTCGGTCAATCACAAGACATTTCTTCCCTTTTTTCTTTAATTCATGTGCCATGACAGCTCCATAAAGACCTGCTCCGACAATCAGATAATCGTATTCTTTCATTTACTCCTTCTTTCCGCAGAACGATTATCTGGATCCGGTAAAATTCAGAGATTAACCTTTCTGCCTTCTTTCTTTTCATGTTATGGTGTGTTTATGATAACACATTTTCTAATAAATTTGAATCTCTATCAAAAATACGGTATACTTAACAGCAAAAGGAGGATGAATTATGCTTATAAAAAATGGTTTTCTAATTGATCCTGCATCTGATACAGAACGTCTTGTCGACCTTCGCATCACAGGCGGTCTGATCCAGACACTCGCAGATGCCGGAACTCTGACACCTGAAAATGGAGAGGATGAGCTTGATGCTGCAGGACTTATGATTTCTCCAGGACTTGTTGACACACACATTCATTTCCGTGATCCCGGATTTACTTATAAAGAAGATCTCCATACCGGATCTCTAGCAGCTGCTGCCGGTGGATTTACTTCCGTGATCTGTATGGCAAATACTTCACCGGTCATCGATTCTGTTCCGGTTCTCAAAGAACTGATGGAACGGGAGGCTTTGGAAGACATCCATATTTTCCAGGCTGCTGCTGTCTCCTGCGGACTCAAAGGTGAGGAAATGACTTCTATGAAAGAACTTGCCGCTGCCGGTGCCTGTGGATTCACAGATGACGGAATCCCTCTTAAGAACGCTGCATTTCTCTATAAGGCCATGGAAGAGGCGAAGGCACTTGACCTTCCGATCAGTCTTCATGAAGAAGATCCTGCATTTATTGAAACAAACGGAATCAACCACGGACCTGTATCTGATGCGCTGGGCATCTACGGATCTCCTTCGATTGCTGAAGAATCTCTTGTTGCCAGAGATTGTCTGCTGGCGCTTCGTTCCGGTGCACAGGTCGTGATCCAGCATATCAGCTCCGGACAGTCCGTTGAACTGGTACGTACCTTTAAAGCTATGGGAGCAAATCTGCATGCAGAGGCAACTCCGCATCATTTCACTTTGACAGATGAAGCTGTATTAAAATACGGCGCACTTGCCAAGATGAACCCACCGCTTCGTACAGAAAATGACCGCCTTGCTATCATCGAAGGTCTCAAAGACGGTACGATCGATCTGATTGCTACAGACCACGCGCCACACAGTACGGAAGAGAAATCCCGTCCTATCACACAAACACCAAGCGGTATTATTGGTCTTGAGACTTCCCTTGCTCTCGGAATCACTTCCCTTGTACGTCCGGGACACCTGACATTAAGCCAGCTGATCGAGAAGATGACGATCAATCCTGCCAGCCTGTATCACCTTCCGTGCGGTTCTGTCGCAGAAGGAAAATCAGCTGATCTTGTACTGTTTGATCCGAATGAGAAATGGACTCCTGAGACTTATGCTTCTAAGTCTTCTAATTCTCCATTTACCGGATGGGAATTGTATGGAAAAGTAAAATATACAATCTGTGATGGAAAGATTGTATACAAGGATTAATCTAAGAGGTCCCCTGCAGAATCTTTCATTTCCGCAGGGGACCTCTTCTTTGCTCATTACTCCTCGATCGCTGTTACTGTATAATCTTTGTCTTCGACTGTCTTTTTCAGCACTTCATTACTGATTTCGGAATTCAGTGTTACAACTGCTGTTCCGGCCTCATGGCTGACTTCTGCTGTATCAACCTGCTCAAGTGCCTCGAGAGCTTTCTTCACAGCCGCCTCACAGTGTCCACACATCATTCCTTCGATTTTCATTGTCTTTGTCATCTTTGTCTCCTCCTTGTTTTCTGACTCATTTTTGTCTGCTAAGACAATATCTGAAACAGTATTTTCTGCTGTTTCTACCTTTTTCATCTTTCTTTTTCTGTCTTTGCTGGCATCGTACATTTTAAACAGATTCAGTCTCAATGCATTTGTTACTACACAGAAACTGGACAGGCTCATTGCCGCTGCTCCGAACATCGGATTTAATTTCCAACCAAAGACCGGGATCCAGATTCCTGCTGCCAGTGGAATTCCTATCGCATTATAGAAAAATGCCCAGAACAGATTCTCATGAATGTTGCGCAATGTTGCACGGCTCATACGGATTGCCGCCGGCACATCACTTAACCGGCTCTTCATCAGCACAACATCCGCTGCATCGATTGCAATATCTGTCCCCGCTCCAATGGCAATTCCCATATCTGCCCTGGTCAGTGCCGGTGCGTCATTGATACCGTCACCTACCATCGCAACCTTTCCTTTTTCTTTCAGCTTGCGGATCACCTGTTCTTTTCCTTCCGGAAGAACACCTGCGATCACTTCATCCACACCTGCCTGCTCACCAATTGCCTTCGCTGTGCGCTCATTATCTCCGGTCAGCATAACAACATGGATTCCCATATTCTGAAGTTCTTTCACTGCCTGTGGACTATCTTCCTTGATCACATCCGCAACTGCAATCATGCCAAGGAACTGCTCATTCCTTCCAAAGAACAGCGGTGTCTTTCCTTGCTGTGCCAACCGTTCTGCCTGTTCTTTTATGCTGGCAGAAATCTTCATTTTGTCAGAAATGAATTTAAAATTGCCTCCGTACAGCCAGTCCTCTCCAAGTTTTCCTGACAGACCATTTCCCGGAACTGCCTGAAACTGTGTGATTTCACTTTTCTGCTCTGCTTCCCCATTTTCTTCTGCCTTTGCAAGAATTGCCCGGGCAAGCGGATGCTCACTTTTCTTCTCCAATGCATTTGCAAAAAATAATAATTCATGTTCTGTCATTCCGTCCGCAGGGAGCAGATCCGTCACCTTCGGTTCTCCACTTGTGATCGTTCCTGTCTTATCCAGTGCGACAATCTCCGTCTTTCCTGTCTCTTCCAGCGAAACAGCTGTCTTAAACATGATTCCATTCTTCGCGCCCATTCCATTTCCAACCATAATTGCAACTGGAGTGGCCAGACCTAATGCACACGGGCAGCTGATCACCAGAACAGAAATTCCCCTTGCAAGTGCAAATCCAATAGGCTCTCCGACAAGCAGCCATACGATCATTGTGACAACTGCAATAGAAATAACTGCCGGAACAAATACTCCTGAAACTTTATCTGCCACTTTGGCAATCGGCGCTTTTGTTGCTGCCGCATCACTTACCATCTGAATGATCTGTGATAATGTCGTATCCTCGCCAACTCTCGTCGCCTCGCAACGCAGAAAACCTGACTGATTCATTGTAGCCGCAGACACTTTATCCCCTTCTGCTTTATCTACCGGTATACTCTCTCCGGTCAGGGCAGCTTCATCTACTGCACTGTTTCCTTCCAGAACAATTCCATCCACCGGAATATTCTCCCCCGGTCTTACAACAAACTGATCTCCTCTTCTTACCTGATCGATAGAAACTTCCTGTTCTTTTCCATCACGCAGGAGCGTTGCTGTCTTTGGTGCCAGCTTCATGAGGCTTTTTAATGCATCTGTTGTCTTTCCCTTTGAATGCGCTTCAAGCATCTTTCCGACTGTGATCAACGTTAAAATCATTGCTGCTGATTCAAAATAAAATTCATGCATCAGCCCCATCACATGATCCATATCGCCTGCCGTCTGCGCTGCTGTCATAGCGAATAATGCATACACGCTATATCCATAAGATGCACCTGCACCAAGTGCAACCAGCGTATCCATATTTGGTGCTCTATGGATCATGCCTTTCCATCCACTGATAAAAAACTTCTGATTGATCACCATAACGATTGTCGTTAACAGGAGCTGCGCCAGCCCCATCGCCACATGATTCCCTTCCAGAAATACCGGAAGTGGCCAGCCCCACATCATATGCCCCATTGACAGATACATGAGCGGAATCAAAAAACACAAAGAAGCGATCAGACGCCTTTTCATCTTCGGTGTCTCCCTGTCTTTCAACGCATCTTCCGCAAAGTTCTGCTCACTTTGATTCATCCCATGCCCTTCATTCTTTGCAGATTTCAACGTTGCCCCATATCCAGCTTCCTCAACAGCCGCAATGACCGCATCTACTGTTGCTGTGCCTTCCACTCCCATGGAATTCGTCAGAAGACTGACTGAACAGTTCTCAACTCCGGGGACTTTCCCAACTGCCTTCTCAACACGGGCACTGCAGGCTGCACAGCTCATTCCCGTCACATTATATTGTTCCATCTTACTCCTCCTTCAAGTTGTGATCCGGACTTTTTGTGCCGGATCTCTCTTCAGATCTTTTATCGCATCAATTTCTGAAGTGTCGTCACGAGCTCGTCAATCGTTTCATCTTTTCCATCCCGGATATCATCTGCCACACATGTCCGGATATGGTTTGCCAAAAGCACTTTATTGAAACTATTCAGAGCCGCATTCACCGCAGATACCTGAATCAGAATATCCGGACAATACGCGCCTTCTTCAACCATCCTTCGAACTCCCCTGACTTGTCCTTCAATTCTACTCAGACGATTCATCAGATCTTTATATTCTTTTTCCGGGCGGTCCTTTGTCTTGTGACAACATCCCGGACAGACTTTCTTTTCTTCCATTGTATTTCTCCTATCGTATAACCCCCAGGGGGTATATTTTCTAATTATTAATATATACCCCCTACAGGTATATTTCAAGTGCTTTTTAACAAAAAGTTACTGTTCATGCTACGTACGGTTGCTGCTTACGCTATATGCGGCCGGCAACAACAAAGAAGCTGTCATGGAACATTTCACAATTGTATCTATGTTCCATGCAGCTTCTCTGCAATCCATTCTTATGTTCGTTATTATATTTCCTGACAAATCTGTCTTATTCTACACTCTTGAGTGATTCAACCATGTTAATCTTCTTTAACTTAAAATACATCACTCCATTGACAAACAATGAAAAAGCCACTGTCAGAAGAAAGGCATACAGGAAACTCGGTGGATCGATATTTCGTCCAAACATAACCGAATCAATCTCCACTGTCTCAACAATAAAGCGATGCAGAATTTTTCCGATCAACAATCCCGCCAGTGCCCCAATCAAGGTCAGCAGGATATTCTCTCTGTAAACATAAGAAGAAACTTCCTTGTCATAAAATCCAAGTACCTTTAATGTTGCCAGTTCTCTCTTGCGCTCTGTAATGTTAATATTATTCAGATTATACAGCACTACAAATGCCAGCATTCCTGCTGAAATAATCAATACAATAATCACGATGTCCAGACTCTCCAGCATATGATCCACCTGCTTTTTCAGGCTTGTCGTATAGCTGATGCTAAGTGTTCCATCACACTTCATTATATTTTCGCCGACATCCTTTGCCTCCTCTGTTGTACGGTCCTGAGTTCTATAATAAATTGAATTATAGGCCGGAGCCTCACCGAATGTCTTTTCATAGACTTCAGATGTCATATAGAGATAATGTCCCATATAGTTCTCACAGATTGCGCTGATCAAGACTGTTTTCTCTCCATCATCTGTATCAATCGTTAATTTATCACCGACATTGACTTCCAGCAGTTTCGCTACTTTTTCAGTCAGGATTGCTCCTTTATCATCCAATGAATAAATTTCTTTTGTCTTCCGATCCCGGGTCACGACAAACTTTTTGAATGCTTCCACATCTTTTGGTACATCTAAATAAACTTCCTGAGAAGACTCTCCTGAACTGATCTCAATATTTTTCAAAAGATTTTCTGCAGTCACTGATACCTTCTTATCCGTATCCAGTTCTTTCTGAACCTCAATTCTCTCTTCTTCTGTCACATCTTCCTTTAAAATAACGTCTCCATCATAAAGCTGAATCTGTTCGTATTGAAGCGGAACGATTGCTGAAATAGAATCTTTTAATCCAAAACCAAACAACATCATGCCCATACAACCGCCAATTCCAAATACGGTCATGAAGAAGCGTTTTTTATATCTCACCAGATTACGCACGGTTGATTTCCATGTGAAATTCAGATTTTTCCAGATAAACGGAACTCGTTCCAGAAATACTCGTTTTCCCTGTTTTGGTGTCGGCGGACGCATCAATTCTGCTGCCTGCTCTCGTAATTCTTTCATACAGGAGAACAGTGTTGCGATCACTGTACATGCAAGTGCTGCTGCACATGCTGCTACGGCATAATACAAATTATACGGAATCACAACATCATTCATATGGCGATACAGGATCTTATATGCCGTGATGATAATATAAGGAAGTATCTTTTCTCCAATCAGAATTCCGAAAACACCACCGGTTAATGTCGCAAGGATCGCATACCAGAGATATTTTCCAACAATTGAAGCATTTCCATATCCGAGAGCCTTCAAAGTACCGATCTGCGTTCTCTCCTCCTCTACCATTCGTGTCATTGTTGTCAGACTGATCAATGCTGCAACAAGGAAGAAAATGAGTGGGAACACTTTACCGATTGCCCGCATACGGTCTGCATTATCTCCGTATCCACTGTATTCTGTCAGATTGTTCCGATCATAAACATACCACTTTGGCTTTTCAAGATCATCAATCTTCTGTTGTGCTTTCGCAAGCTCTTCTCTTGCTTCTGTAATCTGCCGCTCTCCATCTTCAATCTTCTTCTGAGCTTCTATACGACCTTCCTCATACACTGCCCAACCGTCTTCCAGCTCCTTTGTTCCGCTGCTTAACTGCTGCTGTGCCTCCTCAATCTTCTTCTGTCCCTCACTGATCTGCTGCCATCCGCTGTCAATCTGTTGCTGACCGGATGTAATCTGCGCCTTTGCCTGATCTATCTGCCGACTTGCGGTAAGGATTGCAGCATCTCCCTGTGTCAACACATCCGTCAGTTTCTGTATATTATCCTGCAATACCGGAATACCTTCTTCAATCTGAGCTATCCCGGCTTCAACTGCTGGAAGCCCTTCGTTAATCTGCGTCAATCCGGCTTCGATCTTTGTCTGGTTTTTCTGAATCTCCGCTTCGGCAGCTTTCGCCTCCAGTTCCATTTTATCCAGATTTGCTTTCAATTCAGTCAACTTCTCTTCCATTGCTGTTTTTTCAGCTTCCAACTGTTCTAACTGAGCCTTTAATTCCGGATCTTCTTCTCCTGCTTCCTGCTTCCGGTCGTATTCTTCTTTCAGTACCTCATAGTTCTGTAGAAGAAGTTCATACTGTGTATTTAATTCTTCATAGGACTGTTTCAGCGGCTGATAAAGCTGCTGATACGCAGACTGATAGTCTTCTGCCTGTTGCTGCAATTCTTCCTTTGCTTTCAGAAGCTCGTCTTTCTTTTGCTGCATCTGTGTCTGTTGCACTAAAAGTTCTTGTCTCTGATCTTCCAGACTTTCTTCCTGCTCTTTCAGTTGTGCCAGCTGATTTCTTAATGTTGTAAGTGCAATCTGTTTTTCGCTAAGTTCCTGTGCTCCCTGCTCAACTTGTGCTTTTGACTGATTCAGCTCCTTTTGCTTTGATATCAGAAGATTTCTCGACTGCTCCAGTTCAAGCTTCGAAGCTGCCAGCTGATTTCTTCCTCGTTCAAGCTCTTTCTGCGCTGCATCAAGTTTCTCTCTTGCACTTGCAAGTTCTTCTTCCGCCTCTTCTTTTCCATCCGCCAGATCCTGCTCTGCCTGAGCTAACTCTTCTTGTGCTTCATCCACTTTTTCCTGCGCTGTCGAAGTAATCTCATCATATCTGGCCTGTTCTCTTTCCGCTTTAATTGCCTGAACCTTTTTCAGCACAGAATCCACATGTTCTTCATATTCTTTCGTAAATGCAGTCGCTTCCTTTGCACCTTCAACCTGCACTGTAATCTCTGTATACACATCTAATGAAAATGCTTTCTCCGGAACGCAAAGAAAGGCACTGACACTTCCATTTCCAATTGTTGTACTGCCTCTGTGAAATGCAATATACTCCGGACTGCTGACCGTACCAACAATGGTAAATGTATCTGTCTTAAGTGTATCTTCCAAAGAATCCGAAGTCCCACTCGATAATGTGATCCTATCCCCAATCTTCAGATTCTTTCCATCCAGATAATCTGCATCTATTACACATTCATTTTCCTTTTCCGGAAGCCTGCCATCTTCTAACTGAGCTTGATTCATCTTGTCCTGGAGCGCCATAACATGAACTGCTACCTGGTTTCCCCGAATCGTACAAAGTACATCTGTTGCATAGCTTCCTTCTGCATCCAATACACCATCCACAGCACGAATTGCATCCAGATCATCTTCTGTCAGTCCCATTGTACTCATTACCTGAATATCCATCAGGTTCTTCTCATCGAAATATGCATCTCCTGAATATCTCATATCCGGCTCTGATGCACGGATTCCGGAAAAGAATGCACATCCTATCGCAACAATAAAGAAAATGGATAAAAAACGTCCAAGGCTATGACGGATCTCCATATAAAAGTTTTTTCGTAATGCTTTCTTCATCCACATCCCCTACCATTCAATTTCATCAATCGAAGTCGGATTCTCATTAGATTCCATTCTTGCTACCTGTCCATTTTTTATATGAATCAATCGATCTGCCATCGGCGCAAGTGCCTGATTATGTGTAATGATAATAACTGTCATTCCCTTTTCTCTACACATATTCTGAAGTAATTTCAAAATTGATTTTCCTGTATTGTAATCCAATGCACCTGTTGGCTCATCACAAAGCAAAAGCTTTGGGTTCTTTGCTAATGCTCTCGCGATTGAAACTCGCTGCTGCTCACCACCGGAAAGCTGTGCTGGAAAATTATTCTTCCGTTCCCCCAGACCAACTTCCTCCAAAACTGCCTGTGCATCCAACGGATCCTTACTGATCTGCAACGCAAGCTCAACATTTTCCAATGCGGTCAGATTCGGCACAAGATTATAAAACTGAAAAACAAATCCGATGTCATCTCTGCGGTATCCTGTCAGCTGTTTGGAATTATAAGCTGTAATATCTTTTCCATCTACATACAGCTTCCCGCTTGTTGCTGTATCCATTCCGCCGAGAATATTAAGCACAGTTGTCTTACCTGCACCACTTGGTCCAACGATTACAACAAGTTCTCCCTGCTCAATCGAAAAGCTGATGTGATCCACTGCATGAATCTCAACTTCACCCATTTTATAAGTTTTCGTGATATCCTGCACTTTAACGAATTCCTTCATCTACATTCTCCTGACTCTTTTTCTCTTCTTCTGCATCTCTCCTGGCAAGCAGTCTGTTGCTCTTTTCTTCGATTCTCTACAGACGCAGTTTCTCCCACTCTTCTCCTGCACCAAATGTCTCATGAAAACGTTCCGGAAGCGGTGTATCCTGGAATAATTTCTTCTGATACTGTACGATCAGACTCGCAGCTAACGGCACTGCACCTGAATATTGCCGTTTCAAAACCTTACAATATTTCTGACATAACGGATCTGGCTTTACACTCATCACTATGTCATGCAATGAATCGTATTTTCCCACTGCCTTCATCCCAAGAAACAACGCTTTTCTCTTTCCAGATGTCGGTGCCAGAAACAGCTTATGATAAAAAACCATCCCTTTTAATGCCTTATAGATCTGCTCGGCTGTTACATCTTTGAAAAATGGTGCGATCACTTCCGCATACTCCATCTTAGGATGAATATGCTTCGCTGTCAGATAGCGCAAAGGATCATGATAATCTTCCGTCAGCATCATTCGATCCAGTTCCATCTCGATCTCATTGTGTGAAACTCTTCCGACCTGCATAATTTTTTCAACATAAGGATGGCATTCACTGTCTAAAGCAAAATGACAGATAAATCCATAAATATATGCACGCGCCGCTGCCGGATCTTTTGCTTTCTCAATCACTTCAACAGCATGATGGAAAAACTCATCGGCAAATTGTTCATGAAGTGTATGCCCCTGTTCATTCACCGGATCTTTCTTTAATGCATTATAATAAAATAAGATATCCGGTCCATGTAACCCAATATCAAACAACTCTCTATGCGCTTCTATAGAATTCTGAAGGGGTCTTGGAAGTGCGCTGAGCACCTCTTTTCCGAATTTATAATGTGCGTATGTTGTTGGCATAAGAAACCTCTCCTTTTTCCGAATTTTCTTGTTAAGATTTATAATTACTCATATTATTATATTAACACATTCTTCCCTGTCTGACAGTAATTATCTTTATAAAAAATATGTGAAATGAGATTAAAAATGCTAAATTTTTACTGCTTTTTCACTTCTTTTAATGCAATAATCACTTGACATTTATATTTCTTTTTACTATATTAGTATGTACAGCACACAAGAGAATGTGTCTGTTACAGTAGAGAGTATTTATTACTCTACCCTGATCAGGGCTTGTACTGGTTTCGACAGGGATCTCGAAGATGGAGAAGCTATCCGTAGGCTGATGCGTTAAATCGCAAACTTAAAATTAAACGCTAACGATAATTTCGAATTAGCTGCAGCCTAAATGCTGCATGTCAGCCCTGAAGCACTCACACTTTAGGAATCTGGCACCGACTATGTGAGAAACGATGACGGCAAAGCTTTGAGCCGTCAGGCGTATTATGAAGCTACTGAACCCGTAAGGATGTTAGTTTTCGTACGGCAGAGGGAATGTCAAATAACTGACTATGATAGTAGAAGTACATGGGACAGGTTTTTGGACGCGGGTTCGATTCCCGCCAGGTCCACTTTTAATGAAAGTGTGAAGACTTTAAAATAACGGCATTGTATCTCGTAAGATGAGATGCAATGCCGTTATTTTTTGAATAATATCCTTACCTCCAAATGGAATGCATAAAACAAAAAACTCTGAGATTCTTGCAAACATTGACTTCACAAAAATCTCAGAGAAAAAAATAATGCCGCAGACCGGAATCGAACCGGTACGGGTATCACTACCCACGGGATTTTA
>OLOD01001641.1_pt1 | contig 13312 bp, 15 predicted proteins | sample 1671921 | NCBI WGS metagenome assembly OLOD01 (sample SAMEA3136626, study PRJEB25190) | human gut metagenome | biome: human gut; feature: human-associated habitat; material: faeces | place: Austria | collected 2013
TGTTAATTTTTTATTTGAACAGATAAAAACATCTTCTATAAATTGAATGATTTTTTGAATATTTTCTTGATGATCCAACTGAATCATCTTTTCAATCGAACATATAACTTTAAAATCATAATCTTGCTTTCTAAAATCATTCAAACAATCACTCAACAAATCATCAAAGATTTCATTTCCTGTATTCAATAGAAATCTAGAATTTAAAATATTTTCTATTTCTTGATCAACAAATTTCTTAACATCATTTTCCTCTGTCATATTTTCTATCTTCTTTAAAACATAAATCATTCGATGCTCTTTTGTCAGTATTTCTTGATGTAATCTTTGAATATGAGAAATATTTTTTCTTTGGCTTTGATATTGTAATTGTACACGTTCTAACTTAACTTTATTTTCACTTTCTTTCATTAAAATAAAATAAAGAAAAATAAACAAACAAATAAGCAAAATAAAGAAAGTCATCATAAAAAGCGTATAGGTATCTAAATGATGCTTTGTTATTTGTCTTGCAAAAATATAAAAGATAAAAACAAATAATACAAGAATAGAAAAAATAATAGTTTCTTTAAAAATATGATATACATCTTTTTTACCATTGATCATTTCATTTATAAATAAACAAACTCCTCCAAATAACATCTTTGATAAAAATAAAAATAATTGTAAAATCAAAATATTTTGAACACCAATATAACCATATAAACTTTCACTATAACAATTACAAACAAAAAGAATTAAAACAAGTAATAATGGATAAAGAACATGTTCTACTCTTCTTTCTTTTTGAATATATTCTAAAAAAATAAAATGCATCAAAAATAAACTTCCTAAATAAAGAAATGTTGAAAAGCTAAAAAATGAAAGCATACTCCCTAAAAAAGCCGTCTTTAACACATACTCTTTTTTATCTTCCAAGTTTAAAAAGTATCCCAGAAAATAGGCTAAAAGAATATTTTCAATAATTCTTAAAATAAATTCTATAAACATGTCATTAAATACCTTTCATAAAGATTTTTAAAGTTCTTTTGATAAATTCTACCTATCGTATATTCTTGATTTTCATATGTAATTTTATTTCCTTTTACATTCTTTACTTGATATAAAGAAATGGCTAGATTCTTTTTTATTTGTATAATGAAATACTTTTCATTTTCTTGACAGAAATTTTTTAATGAATCCTTAAGTGTATATGTCTTTTCTTTGGTTGTAATAATAACATCATGATCTAAAGAAATAACAGAAAGAATATCTAAAGGATTGATATATATTTTTTGATGATTGATATTTAAGGTCATTGCTGTTTGTTGTAAAGAGTAATTTAATTGATTAAATACTTCTTTAAGATCTTCTTGATAATGTTTCTTTCTAATAAATTGAAAAGGCTGTACAGAAAAAGTTTGAAAGACAAGATCTTCCCTTTGAGAAATAAAAATGATAATAAGTTGAGGATTATATATTTTTAGCTTTTTAGCTAAAGCTATACCATCTTCACTTTTTAAATCAATATCTAAAAAACAAATATCATATTTTTGAAGATCATTAAATTTTTGATAAAGACACTTTGTTTCTAATTCAATTATTTTATCTTTAAAATAAACCTTAAAATCATTTTCCAATTGCTTTAACATTTCTAAATCATCATCACAAAATAACACTTTCATCTTTATTTTCCTTTTTTATACTTTAAATAGAGAACAATTAAAACAATTAAAATAATTGCGACAACAACTGATAAAGAAACTTCTATCGGTTTATAAAAAACACCGATACTTCCTGATAAAAAAATCATGGCTAATAAACATAAAATAACAGTAATAATAATTCCTTTTTTCATAATAACCTCCATATAAAAACGATTGATCTATGATCAATGTATCATAAACCAACCGTTCTTTCATTATTTACAACTTAAATGACATCTTTCAAACATAAATGACATTCTATCTATTAATTGATGAAGCAATTTTATGATAAGTATGTCTTTTACCACGAATCGCAATTGATAAAGCCATGATGTTTTCAGGTAAAGCAATACCACAGAATCCTGCATCTCCAATATGTTGAATATCAATACCGCATCTTTTATTTAATAAAGCAATTTCACGAATTGTTCCTTCATCTGCACCTTCTTGGCTTGTACCAATCGCACTTAATGATAAAGCTCCATGAGCTTTAATATAACGACAAGCTTCAGTCACTTCTTGTTCAGATAAACCTGGAACTGTATTAACTGCTGGCATTAAAATAACATCAGCCCCTGCTTCAATAAAATCTTTAATACTATCCATATCAACAATTGGTTCATCAATTCCAGCTGCATGCATTTTCCCTGCAATAATTAAACCTTTAAAATATTTTTTAGCTTCTTTAATAGCTTCACAAATAGAATGATTTGAAACACCAACACCTGGATTTCCTGTTAAACAAATAAAGTTGAAACCTAATTCTTGAGCTTTAATATAAGTTTCTTTTCTTGCTTGTCTACCTGTAGAAATCACACGTCTTTCTTCCATTAATTCAGCTTCTAAATCAACTGGTTCTAGATTACATCCAATTGGACGACCAACGATTTCTTTTAATTTTTCTACAGGATTATCACATTCTGGTAATCCTTTGATTTCTGGGTTATTACAATCAAAACAATTTAATAAAACCATGTCACTTCCAAATGAAACAGCAAGTTCAGCATTTGTAAGATCTCCTAATAAAGGTTCGATCGCAACAACTGTTTCTGTCATCACAGTTCTTCCTTCACTAGCAAGAATGGCTTGTTTTAATTCTTGACCATCCATTTTCAACATTTCACTACTTGTACAACTTAATAATCTCTTCATTTCTTAAAACCTTCCTTTTCATGTCTCTATTATCCTATATGTATATACAAGAGTCAATTATTGATTATCAATTTGTTCTTGTAATTCTAATAAATAAAGATATCTTTCATTTTTCTCATCAATTTGTTTTTGCAGGTCATCTCTTTGTCTTGAAAGTTCATCAATTTCTTTAAAATCAGTAACACCATTCATCTTCTCTTCAATTTGACTTAAATTTGTTTCTAAATCCATAATGACATCTTCAATTTCTTCAAATTCTTTCTTTTCCATATAAGTCATTTTGATTTTCTTTTGTTTACTTTGTTTATAAGCTAAAGCCCCTTGACCCTTTTCTTTTTCTTCTTTAGTTGTTGTATCAAGATTTTGACTATAACCCCCATTAACATATTTTAAATGTTGATTTTGTAAGATAAACAAACCATCACAAATACGATCCAAGAAATATCGATCATGACTAACAGTCATAATAATACCTTCAAAATTATCTAAATAATCTTCTAAAATATTAAGAGTATCAATATCTAAATCATTTGTCGGTTCATCTAAGACAAGAACATTAGGCATCATCATTAATACACGCAACAAATAAAGTCTTCTTCTTTCACCACCAGAGAGTCGAGAAATTGGTGTATGTTGTAATCTGGCATCAAATAAAAATCTTTCTAGCATATCTTTAGCAGATAATCCTTGACCATCTACTTTAAAGTCATTTGAGATTTCTTGAATATAATCAATGACCTTCTTATTCATTGGAAGATCATCATATCCTTGTTTAAAATAACCAAAACGAACAGTCTCACCAATTTCTACATATCCCGTATCACTCTTTAAATTTCCTGTAATAATATTTAATAAAGTTGATTTTCCTGTTCCATTATCTCCTAATATACCAATACGATCATGTTGTTTAAACATATATGAAAATTCATCGAAGAGTTTCTTTTGTTCAAAACTTTTAGAAATTTCATGAAGTTCGATCGTCTTTTTACCAAGACGAGAGAACGTATGAATCATTTCTACTTTTCCATTGACTTCTACATCTTTAACTTTTGATAATTCTTCAAATCTTTGAAGACGATCTTTGCTTTTAGTTGTACGGGCTTGTACACCAGCACGTACCCATTCTAATTCTTTTTTTAAAAAAAGTTTTCTTTTTCTTTGACTAGAAAGTTGTGTTTCTAAACGAACTTGTTTAAGTTCGAGATATTTTGAATAATTAGCTTCATATTTATAAATTTGACCATGATCTATTTCAATAATACGATTAACAACTCTTTCTAAAAAATAACGATCATGTGTTACCATTAATAAGCCTTTAGACCATTTAATTAAGAATTTTTCTAAATATTCAATCATCCCATTATCTAAATGGTTTGTTGGTTCATCTAAAATAAGTAAATCACAAGGTTTAATTAAAGCAATCGCTAAAGCAACTCTTTTAAGTTGACCTCCTGAAAGTTCTTTAATCTTTTGTGTTTCATCTATAATACCAAACTTACCTAACTGTGCTTTAATTTCATAATCATGAATTTCTTTAGAATCTAATTGTTTATAAACAGTTTCCATAATACTATCATCTTCATTATAAAGTGGCGTTTGTGGTAAATAATTAATACGGATATCTTTTTGATAACTTATTTTACCTTGATAGTCTTCTATTCCCGCAATTATTTTTAATAATGTGGATTTCCCTGTCCCATTAACTCCTAAGATTCCTACTTTATCTTTATCTTCTATATGTAATTCTATATGATCTAAAATACACTTTTCTCCATTATATTTTGTTAAATCTGTCATTGACACTAACATTTTCATCACCCACGCTATCATACCACAAACAAAAACAAAACGCGACAGCTCATCTTGTGGAACATCATTTTTAGAGTTCATGTTCAATACACAATTCAAGCATATAATCTCATCATCATAGTTAAGGAGAGATGTTTATGAAAGAAAAATTAATTCAATTTATGCAAGGAAGATATGGAATAGATACTTTAAATAATCATGCTTTATTTTTAGTTATTGCCTTATTTATCCTTAATATATTTTTTAACAATAGAATTATAATGACTCTTGGTTATCTTATTTGGTTATTAGTCATTTATCGTATGTTTTCAAGACAAACTTATAAACGCTATCAAGAAAATGAAAAATATTTAAAAAGTATTAAACCACTTCAACAATGGTTTAATCTTCAAAAGAAAAGATTATCTGATCGCAGTCATAAATATTATCGCTGTCCATCTTGTAAACAAATGGTCAGACTTCCAAAAGGTAAAGGCAAAATAATTGTCACTTGTCCAAGCTGTCATCAAAAATTTGAAAAGAGAACTTAAAAATGTTTGGTTATGTCGTTATTAATAAACCCGAATTAAAAATTAAAGATTATGATAAATATCAAGAATATTATTGTGGTTTATGTCAGTCATTAAAACAAAATCATGGTAGAAGAGGTCAGTTGACTTTAAATTATGATTTAAACTTTGTAGGTATTTTACTTACAAGCTTGTATGAACCAACGGATAAACAGTATTTAATCCGTTGTCCATTACATCCTTTTTATAAAAAAAGTGTTCGCACAAATCAATATATGGATTATGTAAGTGATATGAATATTGTTTTAACATATTATAAATTGGAAGATGATGTTTTAGATGAAAATTCTTTAAAAAGTAAAGCTTATAAACAGTTACTAAAAAAAGAATTTAAAAAAATTAAAACTAAATATCCAGATAAAGTTAAAAAAATAAAAGAATATCTAGATCAAATCCATTATCTTGAAAAATCTCATTGTTTGGATTTAGATGAAATAGCAGGTCAATTTGGTCATATTATGGCAAATATTTGTGTTTATCAAGAAGATGTTTTTAAAGATGATCTTTATCAAATGGGATTTTATTTAGGTAAGTTTATTTATTTAATAGATGCTTTTGAAGATGTTGAAGAGGATATAAAAAAAGAAACTTATAATCCTTTTAAAAAGAAATTTAAAGATGATCATTTTCAAGAATATTGTTTCAATATACTAGAAATGATGATTTCTAGAAGTAGTTTTTATTTTGAAAAACTTCCTTTGATTGAAAATGTTGAACTTTTAAGAAATATTATCTATAGTGGTATTTGGACAAAATTTGAACTCATTAAAAAGAAAAGAATGGAGGAAAAATAATCATGAATCCTTATCAAATATTAGGAATATCCCCTAGCGCCAGTGATGATGAAGTGAAAAAAGCTTATCGTACGCTTTCTAAAAAATATCATCCAGACGCTAATATTGGAAATCCACATCAAGCAGAATATACTGAAAAATTTAAAGAAGTCCAAAATGCTTATAAAACTATTATGGATGAAAGAAAAAAAGGTTTTAGACAACAAAGTTATGGCAATCAAACAACTGGTGGTTATCAATATCATGGAAATGATCAAGAAGCTTATCAAGAAGCCAGTGGATTTATTCAAGGTGGACGTTATCAAGAAGCTTTAAATGTTTTAAATCAAATTCAAAGTAAAACAGGTATGTGGTTTTATTTAGCAGCTTTAGCTGAAAATGGTTTAGGAAATAATATTCGTGCACAAGAATATGCCCAAACAGCTGTTCAAATGGAACCAATGAATATGCAATATATTTTATTATTAAATCAACTTCAAGGAAATACAAACCAGTATCGTCAAACGAGTCAACAATACGGTAATCCTGCAAGTATGATGAATTGTTGTTATTCAATTTTGCTTTTAAATTGTATGATGTCATGTTGTTGTGGTGGAGGATATCATTATCCTATTTTATGTTGTTAGAAGGAGAAAATTATGACAAAGGTTATTGGAATCGATTTAGGTACAACAAATAGTTGTATGGCTTTTTATGAAAATGGAAAAGCTAAAATTATTGAAAACAAAGAAAATCAAAAAACAACTCCAAGTATTGTTGCTTTTGATAAAGATGGAAAGAAACTTGTAGGAGAACTCGCTAAGCGTCAAAAATCTATGAATCCAAAACGTACGATTTCTTCTATTAAAAGAGAAATGGGACAAAATTATCATGTAGAAATAGATGGAAAACAACTTTCTCCTCAACTTATTTCTTCAATGATCTTACAAAAATTAAAAAAAGACGCTGAAGCTTATTTACAAGAAGAAGTCAATCAAGCGGTTATTACTGTTCCAGCATATTTTAATGATGCTCAAAGACAAGCAACAAAAGATGCTGGAAAGATTGCTGGTTTAGAAGTTTTAAGAATTATTAATGAACCAACAGCTGCAGCACTTGCATATGGTCTTGAAAATGCCTATGGTCAAAAAGTCATGGTTTTTGATTTAGGTGGAGGAACTTTTGATGTTTCTATTATTGAAATTGGTAGTGGTGTTATTGAAGTTTTATCAACTGCTGGAGATAATCATTTAGGTGGAGATGATTTTAATAAAGCTATTTGCGATTATGTTTTAGAAAGCTTTTTAAAACAAGAAGGCATTGACTTAAAAAGAGATACAGTTGCTTATAGTCGTGTTCTAGAAGCAAGTGAACAAGCTAAAATTGAACTTTCAAGTCAATCAAGTACCACTATTCATTTACCTTTTATTTATCAAGATGCAAATGGTCCAAAAAACTTAGAACTGACACTTACAAGACAAAAATTCAATGAACTTACAAAAAATCTTATTGATCGTCTTGTATTACCAATGCAAACAGCATTAAATGATGCCAGACTTACACCACAGGATCTTAATAAAATCATCTTGGTTGGTGGATCATCTCGTATTTTAGCAGTTCAAGAAAAAGTTAAAGAAATTACGAACATGGAACCAAGTAAATCATTAAATCCTGATGAATGTGTTGCTTTAGGGGCTGCTATTCAAGCTGGTAAATTAAGTGGAGAAATGGTTTTATATGGTGAAGATAATGATGTTCTTTTATTAGATGTTACACCTTTAACGCTTTCTATTGAAACTGTTGGTGGTGTTGCAACGCCTTTAATTCCAAGAAACACAACTATTCCAACAAGCCACAGTCAAGTCTTTACAACATCTGCCAACTTTCAAACACAAGTAGAAATTAATGTTTTACAAGGTGAAAGACCACTTGCGAAAGATAATCAATCTTTAGGAAAATTCAAACTCAAAAAAATCAAACGTGCTATGCGTGGTGTTCCACAAATTGAAGTCACTTTTGATATCGATAGTAATGGTATTGTTAATGTTTCTGCTAAAGATCTTGCTTCAGGAAACAGTCAAAGTATGACGATTGAAGGTTCTGCTAAAATGTCAGATAGTGATATCGAAGAAGCTATTAAACAAGCTAAAATGTATGAAAGTCAAGATCAAGTCACAAAAGAAAATATGCTTTTAAAAAATGAAGTTGATACACTGATTATTAATGTTCAAAATGGTCTAGCTTCACATAAAAAAGAAATGGATAAAGCTTTAAGAAAACAAATTAAAGCTGAACTTTCTTCTTTAATGAAAATAACAAGAAAGTTCAATTATGAAACAGCTTCACCAGAAGAAATACAAAAAATAAAAGATTCTAAAAATCATTTAGAATCTCTAGCTCAAAATATCATCGGGAGATAAATGATCTCTCGATATTTTTTTGACAATTTCATCATGTCTTACAAAACCATAAGTAGCAACAATCAAAGACCCTCCTAAATCAAGCATTAAATCTTTCATTGTATCTTTTAATGCTTCATGTCCTTTCAAAGGAATATCATCTTTAGAAACAAGTGTTCCCTTTGTTGAAGCCATATATTGTTGGGAATTTGTATGAAAAATTCCATCACAACTATATTCTAGAATTTCCCAAAAAGCACCAATTCCTAAAGAGAAAACTACTAAAAATAAACATGTAAAGTATTTGTTCATATAAATAAACTTGCTTTTTTCTGCCATCATAATATGGATAAACCATAAAGCTACAAAAGATAAAATAATACCTGAATGGAAGTGCAAAAAAGAATCCCACCATGGATATTTTCCATAAAAATCAAGTCCATCTCCTAAAACCAAAGCATTGAATGCAAAAAGTGCAATCACAATATAAAGTGTTAACGGAACATTGATCTTAAACCATTTCTTTAAAAACTTTGGTGCTGATAAAACAAGCAACATCGCACTAAACTGTAAAATACGAAAAATCATAGTTGTGACATATTTTATATAAGCATCACCAATATGATGACGATAAGCTAAAATAAAAATTGTCCAGCCTACATGATAAATCAATAATAAAATCGTTAAAACAAATAATATTTTTTTAATAAATAATAGCCTTTTCTCTGTTAATTTCCTATTTTTCATAAAGAATATAATCCCATCCTTTCATCATCCTTTGTTCACTTTGAAAAAAATGATTACCTACATTCTTTTCAAAGATACATTGATTCTCTTTTTGATAAATCTCATATGTCTCTAAAGTATTTTTTAACACATTTTTCATTAAAACATTCCTTGTTTTATGTTCTTTACTTCCTAAACTCAAATATATTTTCTTATGACAAATTGGATGTTCTTTTAAATAATCCAACCATTCTTCTTTCCATAAAGAACCCGACACACTAATTGCTCCATCTAGATCTAATTCGTGCATCGCATAAAGACTAAAAAGCCCTGCAAGTGAATAACCACTCATATAACATTTTAAAGAAAGCTTCTTTTGTTTAATTGTTTCAATTGTATGTAATAAAGCTTTTCCTGCTTTTGATTCAAAAGAAAGTTCATCTTGCCAATCATTAATTTCAATAACTTCTAAAAGATACGAACTCTTTTGAAAATAAGTTTTTGCTTTTTCAACAAACTTATCTTGTTCTTTCATCACAAGATAAATGATGATTCCTTCTTTATTCATCATCAACCTCTACAAAGATAGGTTCATGATGAAGAGCTGGTAAAATTTTTTCAAAAACATCTTTCATTTTAATTTTTAAACTACTTGTATTAATACAAGGATGGCATCCTAAATAATCATCTTCTAATAAATCTTTATCCATCAATAATTGAACATGATGTTCATGATCATTCATTAAACCTAAAACACTCACTGAACCAGGTGTAATATCTAAATATTCTAGCATTTTTTCATCACTTCCAAAGGATAGACGTGAACTGTTGATTTGTTTTGAAATCACTTTTGTTTTGAATTTTTTATGTCCTTTTAACATTAATAAATAATATTGACTTTTATTTGAATTAACTAAAAATAAATTCTTACAAATTGTCGATTTTAATGTCTTTTCTATTTCTAAACAAACTTCCATCGTATTAGCTTCATGATGATCAATACGTTGATATTCAATATCTAATTGATCTAGTAAATCATAGACTCTTTCTTCTTTATCTATTCTTTTATCTTGTGGTCTTCCAGTTACTAACTCCATTTAATCTACCTCATTTAAATTCACTTGATCTTTAATTTCATTAAATTTAATCACTGGTAATTGATTTTCACGATGTTCCCCTATAAATTTTTCCATCCATACCATATTATACCAGCGTTTAAATTTATAACCACATTGATGAAATTCACCAACCATTTGATAACCTAAATGATGATGATAATCAATACTATTAGTATCTAAATATTCATCATTTTTAATTGGTGAAGAAATACAAGCATTTAAATTCGTAATATTTTGTGCTTTTAAAACTTTTTCTAATGCTTGATAAAGTCGTTTCCCTACCCCACATTTTCGTAAAGTATGATCTACATAAATCGATGTTTCTACACACCAATCATAGGCTGCTCTTACATTAAAACTACTAGCATAAGCATAACCTATAATTTGATTATCTATCTTAGCTACTAAATAAGGATATTTTTCCATGACATGCACCATTCTTTGTTGAAATTCTTCAACCGATGGTACTTCATATTCAAATGTAATCGCTGTTTTTTCAACATAATAACGATAGATTTCTACTAATCTTTTAGCATCTTCTAATTTAGCATATGTTATTTCTATTTTCATAACTCATTCCCCCGTTTGCCTTATTATCTACCAAATTAAAAAAGATGTCCATAAAAATGAACACCTAAGATAAAGCTTCTCGCATTTCTTTTGAATAAGTAAAACCATTTCCACTGACTTCTTCTACATGAGATACAATAATAAATGCTTTTTCATCAATTTCTTTAATTTTATCTTTTAAATCAGGAAGTTTACGATAAGGTAAAATCGTTAAAACAACTTCTGTATCATTTCCATAAAAACCACTTTTACCATCTAACAAAGTCACTCCTGCATCCATATCATTTAAAATCATTGTTTTCATACGTTCAATTTCTTTAGACATTACAAGAACTTGAACACATCCTTTACCTGATGATAATAAGTAATTCATCATATAGGCTGTAATTAAAATTGTCATAATACCATAAACGATTTCAGGAACACTATGGAAAGAAATTTGTAGAACAAGGATTGTTGCATCAATCCCATTAACAAGCAAAGTCACAGGGACTTTAAAATATTTTTCAACAACAAGTGCTAAAATATCAAATCCTCCTGTAGAACCTCCAGCTTTTAAAACAAGACCAATTCCAAGCCCTAATAAAAATCCTCCTAAAATACAAATTAATAATTGATCATTTAATAAACCATGTAAATATGGTTGTTGATTAAAGAATTCTAATAAAATAGGAAATAAAAATGTTGAAATCAATGTTTTCATCGCAAAAGCTTTTCCTAAAAAACAAAATCCAATAATAAATAAAGCAATATTAATAATTCCTACACATAAAGAAACAGAAATACCAGTATAAAAATGGAAAACTGTACTAATACCAGAAACCCCTCCTGCTACAATGGAATTATCTAAAATCAAAGTACTAAAAGCAAATGCCATTAAAACGTTACCAATAATAATTTGAATAATTTTTTTCATATCTCTCACCTCGGGATATATCCTAACAATTTTTCTTTGTTAAGAATGTAACATATGTTACAATTTAGATAAGAAGGTGAAAAAAATGAAAATTAATGACGAATTATTCGATTATTTTAAACAAGCCGGTACCATTAAACACTATCAAAAAAATGATATTATTTATATGCAAGATGATCATGCAGATGAATTATGTCTTGTTTTAAAAGGACGTGTGCGTGTTTATCATATTACTAAAAATGGTGATGAAATTAATTATGATGTTTTAGATAAAGGACGTATTTTTGGTGAATCTTCACTTTATGAAAATGCTTATCGTCCAACAACTGTTTCTGCTATTAATGACGTTGAAATTATTACTTGTCATCTTGAAGATCTTTATCCTTATTTATCATCTTCACTTGATCTTACGATTACTCTACTTAAGATGTTCAATGATAACTGCAATCATTTAACTCAACTTTTAAAATGGGCACAAACCTATGATCGATTTGAAAAAGTAGCTGCTTTTTTATATGAATTAAGTGCTACAAACAATATTGAAAAAAATTTACTTTTTGGAGATATTCCCTATACCCATCAAGAAATTGCAGATTCACTTGCCATTTCAAGAGTAACTGTTACAAAGGTTTTAAATCAATTTAAAGATGAGGGTTTAATTTCAATTGAATATGGTCATATCAAAGTTTTAAAACGAGATAAACTCTACGAGCAATATTTATCAACACTAGTTTAAACAAAAATAAGTTATGTTATAATAAGATATAAAGAGGAGGAATTTATAATGGAAAGTCATGTAGGATGTTATGAAACAGGTTCACTTGATTTCTTTGGACCATTATGTGTCGTTGCCTGTTATGTTGATCAAAAAGATGAAGATGAACTTAATAAATTAGAATTAGATAAAGAAATGTCAGTAAATGATATTGAAAGAATTGGTAAGATTTTAAAAGATAAACTGACATATAGTTTACTTTTATTAGATAATAGTCATTATAATCAATATGTAAAAGAAGGACAAAAACTTTCTTGTATTAAAGCTAAACTCTATAATCAAGCAATGATCAATGTTATTCAACGTGTTGAACACCCTATCTCTAAAGTAACGATTGATGCCTTTTTGGCTCCAAAAAAATATTATCGTTATTTAAAAAGTAAAATCGTTGTTGTCCGCCATATAGAATTTAAAAAAGAAGAAATGTCTTTAGCGATGAAATGTGCGCATATTCTTTCTCAATATGCTTATCTTCAATATTATAAAAATATGTGTCAATCATTAAATGTAGCACTTCCTCGTGGTTTTAATATTCTCGCAAATGATGCTGGAACTTCTTTAGTACAAAAGTACGGAAAAGACATTTTATGGAAAGTTTCTAAAACAAATTTTCCAAACTACAAACAGATTTTAGAGAGAGTTGAATAAACTCTTTTTTCTTATTAAGTAAAAAAATAAAATAATACTTTATTTTTTATATAATAAGATTATCGGAGGAAATAGAAATGATTAAAATGATTGTCAGTGATGTTGATGGAACTTTATTATCACATGGTTACATCAATCCTAAATGTATTGAAAGTATAAAAAAAACACAAGC
>OLOD01001646.1_pt1 | contig 13279 bp, 13 predicted proteins | sample 1671921 | NCBI WGS metagenome assembly OLOD01 (sample SAMEA3136626, study PRJEB25190) | human gut metagenome | biome: human gut; feature: human-associated habitat; material: faeces | place: Austria | collected 2013
TTATTCCCGTATTCATCTCCCAGGACAATCTGCTCATCCTCACTGCAGATCGGTGTACCCTCCGGCACGGTGCCGCTATACAGATCACCGATGCCATTCTCTTTTCCGGTAATACGATCAATCCACCTTGCAAGTCGGCCTTTTGCAATCGGCCGGATGTCGGTAGCCCCCATTGCCGTTAAGAATTCTTTTGTTCCGGTAAACTGCGTGGGTTCTGTCGTAAATTTTACTGTTCCCTGGCCACTCTCAATGTCATCACGGGATGCCGCATACAGATTGAAAAGTGCACCGTCGTGAAGGATATTCTCATGGGTTTCCGAGTCAATCTTCTCTATTCTAAGCTTTGCCGTAAAGAAGCGGTTCACAAACTTATCGTAAGCAAATCCCCGGTATGATGCACTTCCTCCCTGGCCCGGCTCTTCATCTGTCACCTCCGCCTGCTCATCCGTTGATGCAATCACGCTGTATGGAACCAGCATGGCAGCATATTTCCCCTCATAAGCTGTCTGCATTCCCGTCATTGTTGCAACATGATCCCGGTACTGGATTCCTAACCGGTTATCTGCAGTAATATCCGCACCCGGATATGGAACATCATCGGAAAGTCCCGCATCTTCAGACAGGGAACTATACCGGTAATTTTCCGAAATTCCTTTTCTACCGCTCTGCCCCTCCGTCAGATAATAGGTAACTTCGGCAGCAGAACGATCATTCTCCGGATTATAATAATTTTTCAGTGGCCGCCATGGGCTTTGCGTCAATGCAAAATAGTTACCTGCTTCTGCCCGAACCCCATTTGTGATCTCATTCAGATCAAGTCCATACTTATAAACTTCAAAATCCCCATGGTGATTATGGGCCTGGATTTTATGGTCCTCCTCACCAAAACGGATCTGATATTTCTGTTCCAGCTGCTGCATGGAATCAGAACAGTCATAATTATAGAAAGAATTGAGCGTTTCCGGAGTTTCCTGTGACGCATCATAAGATGCATACACACTCGGCAATGTTACTTCCCTTGGCTGATCGATCTGATAGTGTCGGTTTTTAAAATCATTCAGTTCATCAACATAGGGCTGCTGCTCTGCCACCACATAGGTTCCGTAAGGTAAATATTTCGACAAACCGTAGGCATAACCATTGTCCTTTGAAAGATCTGCATCTCCATAAATCGTATTGGCAGCCAGTGTTGTTGTATCATGATCGCTGCCTCCGTTTGCCTCGCTATCCCAGTGAATTGCATAAAGCTCATCAAGATCATGCGCAAAGAACGGTTTCAAATAGTTTTCCGCCTTTATAATGGCCTGACGAAGTGCCAGATCATAGGATTCTTCACTGTATGCTGTCGCACCGGCGCTGTCCTCCTTCTCTCCAGTACCTGCGTCTACCTCCTGTACCAGTTTTTTTACCTCATCATCCAGGTACCAGCTGATTGCAAACTGACGCACCCGGTCAGATACCCTGGCATTATCCAGCTGCTCTTCGGTACGGTTCATGAGATTTCCAATCGGCTTATAACTTGTGTAGGTCGGATGATTTTCATCCCATTTATCTCCATTGGAAACGCTGATTCCATCAAAAAACTTTTCATAATTGTAATTTTTGACCGTTCTTGTGCTGTCTCCGTCCTCAACCAGATAATCTGCCATTTCCAGCACTCTTGTATAACCCGTGTTTGCCTCATCACTGATCAGGCCATTATGGTAATCATAAAGAGCCGTATTGGCAATCGCTGCATCATTAGAATTTTTAAACAACGGATCCGTCTGATGCGGAACCTTTGTATAGATCTTATTGACCAGCATTGGAAATGCTTTATTTGCGGCAAACTGCTCAGCATCCGTCCGGTCAGTTCCCATACGGTCCTGCCATACAATTTCTCCATTTTCATTCCGGTACAAAGCTTCCAGATTTGACTTCAAATAGGTTTTGAAACGGAAATTATCAAGCTTTTTCGCCGAATGGTCTGATGCTCCATTTCCTGCATGATTACCAAATAAGCGACTCCACCAGTCCTCATGAATCTCACTGTAGGAGTTTGTATTACGGTAACTCTTCTCATCGATCGTTTTTATAACCTTAATCTGCTGGCTGATGATCCTCTCTTCTACGCCGATAGGCAGCTTTCTGGTATTGGTTCCAGGCTGTTCCGTACCTTATTTTCACATTGGTCTTTGAAAGTAAGTCAAGGGCAGGCCGACTGACGACATCCGCATACACCTCTTTGACCTTTGCCAAAGCCATCAGTGCCGCAGCGGCCTTACCCACAACTTTATCTGCGATTGATGCTTCATACAAGAAGCCAGGGTCATCTTGCAGCAAATGATACAGATCGGTGACACCACGACCTTTGAATGTACAAATCTCACCATTTGCAACTACCAAAGAATGCTTTCCTTCATGTAGTAATTGAATCAAATCATCCATACGACCTGCTTTTATCTTCTTTTCTCAAAAGTAGTAAATTCGAAAAGAGTACAAGCTACCTCAAATATCGATTAAATTCCCCGTATCATGGATTATAGTCCGTAGCGTAACCAGATTACGTCATTTTCCAATCTTTCCAATCCGGTTAGACGGAGGTGGATGGGCAAATTCTCCATTGTAACTATTCCATCAAAAACGGATGTCCCATTTTTCCTGCCGTCAATGCCAGGAGCAATAAGAAGACTAACCTCATCAATCAAGCCGGCCTGCAAAAATCCTCCGTTGATATGACCTGCTCCCAATAGAGCTAAACGCTTGACATGAAATTGTTCATATAGTATATTCATGGCCGTATCCAAATCAATATTTTCATTTCCTACGGCAATCCATGATATTCCCTGTTTACGTAACATCTCCAGATATTCCTTAGAAACTCTTTCGCTGACAATACAAACCAACGGTACATCATCAATACTGTTTGAATTCCATCGTAAATGTCCTAACGTATCAACAGATACCATATAGGCATCCGATTCTTCTGCAATATATACAGAGGGTTGACCAACTGGTTCATACTCTGTCGGGACGAACGGTTCTTTGGCGGCGTTATAATGTTCCATGGTTACCCGTCCTTCTAACAAAGACGGGCAATCCAGTTGTTCCAATGCGGCATAATATTCTTCTCCACTGATTTTGTCTACCATCGAGCAGTCAATCCTACCATCAATGGAAGCCACCATGTGGCAAACAATATAGGGTCTCACAATATAATTCTCTATTCGATTAAACCTATGTTTTCCAACCATTCGGCTGTCATTGCATGACAATTGGACGTCTGGGAAGAACGGATCCAAAGGCTTGGGGTCAGGAAATTGCCCTCCGGGATAAGACGTTTGGCATCCGCCTCGACACCGCTGATGCCGCTGCTGGCACTGGAAACAATCAGACCGATGTTCTTCCCCGCCATCTCGCTTCCGTGGTTAAACAAGAAGGTCTGTAACGGAGCCGCCATATTGCTCCACCAGAGGGGTGCTGCCACAATCACCGTAGCATAGTTCTCAAGTTCAACTTCCACAGGGTCGATGGCCGGATAGGAAGAGGCGTCATTCGGATTCTCACGGATGGCAGCAATCAAGGCACTTCCCAATGCATAGTTGTTTGCCGCATAATCCAATCCTTTTTCTGCCGGTTCTATACGGACAACATCAGCCTCTATTTGTGTCAGCAGATCGGTTACAATCGTATGCGTGTTGTTTGTATAGCTGTAATAGACTACAAGAATATCTCCCTCGGCAGGATTGGGATTTTCAGGGTCATCATTCCCATTTTCATTGTCATTTTCATCATCTCCGTTATCCGGAATTTCGGTCTGAGGCTGGTCGGTTACAGGCTCATCATCTTCACAAGATGTAAACCCGAAAAATAGCCCTGCTGCCAGCAGGATATAAAATAACTTCTTCATATGTATTTCTTATTTGAGTTGATTTATAAGTTTATTTGTAAAACTAGTTAAAAGCCAAACTTTGCTTCCTGTATTCAAGTTTATAATCCCGTCAATTTTTCCTGATCCTCCGAATAACGTCCACCAATGATATGGATAGAATCCAAACGAGAACGAATCTCCACCAATTCCTCCTGCGAGAAGGTAACATCGACGGCGCCGGCATTTTCAACAATCCGTTCAATCCTTTTTGATCCTGGAATCGGAACAATCCACGGCTTTTGAGCAAGAAGCCAGGCAAGGGCGACCCGTGCTGGCGAAGTTTGTTTCTTTTGGGCCAATTGCTCCACATATTCGGCTAACGCTACGTTTTGTTGTAAGTTCTCCGGACTGAAACGGGGAATGGTACTCCGGAAGTCGGATTGGTCGAATGTTGTCTGCCGGTTAAAACGTCCTGTCAGCATGGCCTTGCCCAGCGGACTAAAAGGAACGAATCCGACACCCAGCTCTTCCAAGGTCGGCAACAACTCCGCTTCGGGCTTGCGGTACCACATTGAATACTCGCTTTGGACTGCCGTAAGCGGACATACGGCATGTGCCCGGCGGACTGTTGCGGCTGAAGCCTCGGACAATCCCCAATGGAGAACCTTGCCCTCTTTGATTAAAGACGAAAGTGTATCGGCAACTTCTTCAATCGGCGTATTCGGATCAACACGGTGCTGGTAATAAAGGTCGATATGGTCTCTCCGCAGACGCCGTAACGAGCCTTCGACAGCACGGCGGATGACTTCCGGTTTGCTCGACAATTCAACGGGACGTGCCGACCCTTCAAAATGGACATTGACCATATCATATCCGAATTTGGTGGCGATGACCACTTCATTACGGAAAGGCTCAAGAGCCTCGCCAACGAGTTCCTCATTTTTAAACATGCTATAGACCTCAGCCGTATCAAAAAAAGTGATACCGGCTTCTACGGCTTTACGGAGAGTTGCAATTGCTTCTCCCTTTTCCGGATAAGGCGGGTAACTCTGTGTAAAGCCCATACAGCCTAATCCGATAGCAGACACTTCCAGTCCGCTTTTTCCTAATATTCTCTTTTCCATATCACTTTATTTTTAGTCCGGGAATCAACGGTGTGGAGTCCACCAGTTCAAGAGACTTGACCATATCGAGCGTTCCCTGTTTGTATTTCTGAAAATGCGGAGTTTGGATGTGTTTGCGATATGCCTCCTCATCAGCATAAATCTCCAAAATGGTGACCTTGTTCGGATTCTCTTTCTCAGCTGTGGCATAAAGTGTCAACACACCAGGCTCAAGCCGCATGGAAGCCTCGATTTCCTCCTTCAGATAGGCATTATACTCTACCAGACGTAAAGGATCAACCTCTATTTTTGAAAGACGTACAAGCTGTTTGGTCGGATCCACCGTCTCTCGACCGGCATTCTTGATGGCATTCAACGCTTTCATGGCCGGTGGAAAACCAACATAGGGAAGACACTGAATAACAGCCGCCACAAGTGTTTCCTTACTTGTTCCCAGCTTCATATTTCCCAATGTGTGGGATTGAAGTTGCGAATCGGCCTCCAGCGTTGTCAGAATGCAGTAAATGAGCAATTCCCTGGTTTTGACATCCAGGCCGTTGCGGGTATAAATATCACCAAAACAATACTCTGTCAGGAAGCGGGCCACATCAGCCCCCATACCACCCGGGACATCCGCCATCCGTTCGGCTATCTCGTTCCCATAAAGTGGATTCTGGATAGCAAATCCTTTTTTATATCGATTCTCTTCTGTGGTAGTACCCTGGGCATCCAGTGGCAAAGGAATACCTTTTTCACGGAAAACCTCGTTAATAACGCCGATGGCATTCAGTGTCCGCGGAAAACCGATGAACGGAGCGCACTGATAGACAGCTTCCCGTAATTCAACAGGCGTCACACCTACATTCAATGCCGCCGCAGCGTGGGATTTCAGTTGCGGTAGGGTCTGCATCGTGGTAAGCACCGTACAGGTAATCAGTTCGCGGGTTTTGTGGTCAAGTTCACCTACGGCAAACACCTCACCAAAGATAAACTTCTGAAGGATGGCCATGAACTCCGGATCTGTTCCTTTTCCGGTCAAGGCTTCCCCTCCAAACAACGTGGTATAATTTTCTTTACAGAGATCTGTTCGATTCTTATTTTGTGCCTGCGCCACAGAGGAGAGAATCAGGCAACCCAATACAAAAACTGTTATAAATCGTTTCATACTGATTGTTTTAATGGTTACAAACTTTTGCCAAGTTGATAGGCTTCTTCTCCATATGTTGTATTTCTTATGGAACCGGCAGTCCATACACCAGGAGCTATGACAGACCCCATATCTCTCCAGCCAAGATAATCTGCCAAAGTAGAGTAATGAACTCGCATGGCTTCAGCATCCTTATACGCACTATTGGCGTATGCCATCAGGAAAGCGGTCTTCTTGGGAGCTCCTTTTATTCTCCCGTTAATGGCGTAGAACCTGTCTATGACACTCTTAATCTGCGCAGAGAATCCGAAATAATACATCGGGGTTACAAATACTACCATATCTGCCTCCAGAAGATGAGGACGTACAATACTGAAATCATCTTTCAGCACACAATCACCGTTCATGCCGCAACGGTTGCAAGCCATACAGCCATTGACCTTATGGGCGGCACAATCGAAACGGAACACCTCATGTCCCTTTTCCTGAGCTCCTGCAATGAAACGGTCAGCCAGGTAGTTTGTGTTGCCGTTTCGTCTGGGGCTTCCTGTCAATACTACAATTTTCATTTTATCTTCATTTTTAGTAAACAATTCGTCGGCGGTTGCTACTGAGGATAGCAACATTGTTGCTGCAGCTGAAGCCGAGCACTTCAAAAAATCTCGTCTGTCCATATTTTACCAAGGTTTATCAAATAGAGCTACTGCATTCCCATATAAGATTCCAGACAGTAGAGATGCGAGAGACGGATCTTCTGACATCCATGCACGCATCCGTTCCAATCAAGCCATCAATACCCGATCGGGCTGATACGGATAATCCGACCCGTAAAGCAAATGGTCGGGGGTTGTTATGGTCAACAACGTTTGCACCACCTCGGGAGTCGCAGCACCTGCAAGGTCGTAATAGAGGTTCCGGAGATTGGCTTCCCAGTCGATTTCCTGCATGAATCCTTTTGATACCATGGCCGGATGGACAGCTTTCATACGGGGTATGGCCAGCGGTGTAGTGGCAATAATATCCTCATGCACCGGTGATGGCTTGTGAGGATGAAGAATGACGACCGCCTGACGTTCATTCAGAATCTGCATGAGCGTATCGAGCTCGGCATCACCGACATATTGCCCACGACTGTTCGTCGCCAGCTTGATGCCGTCTGCACCAAGCGTATCCAGTGCATAGACGGCTTCCCGGACAGCCGCATCCACATCCGGCAAGGGAAGTGAGGCGCAAAAAAGGAATCTATCAGGATATTTAGTTTTCAACCGGGCACAAGACTCGTTATAGCTTCGTATTGCCCGACAGCACTCTTCCGCATCGCCAAACCAAGGCTGCGGTGCAGGCATGGAAAGTACCGCTTGGCTGATACCAGCTTCATTCATGAACTTCAGATGGGCATCCTCACTCCACTCTGGTAACGGGAAAGTTTCTTCCAAGGCGGCATCATGCTGTTCAAGCAGGGCACGAAATTCAGGCAATACATTGTGACAATGTATATCTATGACACTTTGGGCATGTAATATTTCATGAAACATCATCATGCAAAGAAACAGGAAACAGTACCGCATAGCCATCATCAAATCATTGGCATTTCCCACGAACCTCGTGTATCAACACCCGTATTTTCTGCGGCATACTCGATCATTCTCATATCCTCCGGTGAAAGGACTACTTGAAGGGCTCGGACTATATCCTGGACCTGTCCTACTTTAGTTACCCCGATAATTGGAGTCGTGCCTTTGGCTATTGCCCAGGCTATAGCGACCAAAGCCGGAGACACACCCAGTTTGGAACCGACTGAGCGCATTACATTGACCAAATCCTCTATCTGAGGCAACATCGGATTGTAGGTTTCGCCACGCTGACTTCCCTGAGGCATAGGATGGGTCGTATCATACTTCCCGCTTAAATCTCCCTGTTCCAACACCATGTAGGCCCAAAAGTCAATGTCATGCTCACGGCAGTAATCCAGAATGCCTGCCTTTTCAGACGAGCGGTAAAGCAGACTGTAATGGTTCTGTACGGCAGACACATGTACGCCCTCCGCAGAAAGGATTTCTTCCGCACGCTTGATTTGTGCCAGATTATGATTGGAAACGCCCACACGGCGGATTTTCCCTTTTTTTACCAACGGCACCAGATAAGGAGTCCAACGCTCTACATCAGCCGGATTATGAATCCAGTAGATATCGATATAATCGGTACCAAAACGGTTCAGGCTTCCTTCCAACATCTCTGCTACGGGATTTTCAGCCTTCTCATTAGCTATCTGAGGCGTAAACTTGGTTGAAACAAGCACCTCATTACGCGGATACTCACGGGTAAAGGCGGAAAGCACGGTTTCTGACGCTCCCATGCCATAGACTACAGCTGAATCCCATAGATTCAACCCGTTTTTCATTGCTTCCTCAAAGACCGGACGCAATTCCTTTTCTTCAAGATGATTTCCAAAGACCTGATCACCACCAGCTACGCCTGTGCCCCACGACCAGGTTCCCAATACAATTGACGGTTTATTCATCATAATATATTCATTATTAAATTTAACGTATAAAATTGGTCATGGTGTGCGGCCCATGTTCCGGGAAAGTTATTCCGCCTTTCCGTCCAGCTTGAATACATTTCAGCAGCCATGCCATATTTCTTGCCAAGACACGCATTGTCTGCAAACCTTCCTCATCATTCCGAATTTCTTCAGGAGTATTTCCGTGAACGACATTCCAATACTGCGAAGGCACAATAGGCATGTTACAGTCTGCCATATATTTATTCAACTGGTCAAGAGTTGCCGTACCACCGCTACGGCGGCAGGTTGCAATGGCTGCCGCAGGTTTGCCGGCAAAATGTTCTCCATTGAATTCATCAATAAAAAATACACGGTCCATAAAAGATGTCATAGAACCGCTGGCTCCTGCATAATGAACGGGAGTTCCAAAGATAAACCCATCATACTTGTCGATCAAAGCAGTGAAATCATTGACCGTATCTTTTCGGAAACAACTTCTTTTACCAATACATGCCCCGCAACCTATACATCCTGCCACCGGTTGATTACCTACCCAAAAGATTTCGGACTGTATGTCTTCTTCCTTCAATGTCCCTGCTATTTCGGACAATGCGGTATAAACACAACCTTCTTTATGCGGACTACCATTGACCAGCAATACTTTTAGCGACTCCATTTTCAGTTACTTTTTCATATCTGGTAATAAAACGCCTCCTACACCTACATTTTCCGGCTCATTTTCCTTTATAAAGACAAAAATGGCCTGTGGTGCAATACCTGTGGCACGTGCTGTTGCTTCAGTAACTTCTTTTACAAGCTGAGCCTTTTTCTCTTTGCTCATCTTTACTAATTCCATGGTTATAGATGGCATAATTACTCCTCCTTATTTTTATTGTTCTCTATTTTCAATGATTTTCCTAAAGACATGCATTTGCCGATTACTTCACCCGTACGCAGATAAGAATAAGTAGGCATTTCAAACAGAACCGGTTTCAATTTACAGTAGTCAATTTTACCGTTCTCATCAATCACGGATTCTTCGGCGTATGTAGCCGAAATGCTACAGATAAAATTGTCGAATGTGTCGGTCTCGTAATTATCCAACACCTCGCAGTCCATTACCAACGGGGAGTTTTCAATAATCGGAGCGCCAGTCTCGCTCAAATGAAAGGCAAAGACTCCAGATTTGTCTGTCTTTGCACCGCTGACGCAACCCACATAATCAGCAGTCGAAAGGAACGATTCATCCACAATATTTACAGACAGACGTCCCGTGGTTTTTATCCCCTGATTGGTGAAATGAGGTTTGGCCAGTGAAACCAGAATACGGTTATGACCGATGATTCCCACATGGGCTACCAACACCCAGTTGACCTTCTCTTGTACAAATGTACCGACAACCACGGCCGGAGTCGGATACAGAGCAAGCACACTACCTAAATTCCTTTTCATATCAATTTCTTTTTGCTTTTAACTTATTGATTCTATTGCAAAAATACCCTGAAAAGGAATGGAAGGCAGTAGATAATTTACCGATGTTTATACCCCTACACTCGATTTTACTTTCTGCATCCTATCCAATGTCCGTAAGTCAACATTCTCCATATCCATTCCAATGGGCCAAAACGGAAAAGAACGAACCATAAACTGCTGAATGACTGCAGCGCAATATATATCATTACTACTATCAATTCAGTAATAAAAAGGCTAATTTCTGAACCCAAGCCAAGACCGATTCCATAAAAAACAAACATTCCGACTACAGACTGACCTACATAGTTGGTAAGTGCCATTCTTCCGGGAGCGGCAAACCACCGGAATACGTGTGAATCGGGATGCCGGAGAAATAGCAGACAGATGCCCGACATATAGGCAAAAGCCAGCGGATACACGCCCATCAAATAGAATATGCTGTGAACTGTCATTCCCCACGGATGATCGTTCATGGCACTATATGCGTACAATACCGAAACAGGCAATCCTACGGATAAACCACTTCTGAATACTTTTTTCAGCCAAGACCTTTTTCCCTCCAAACGGGCGTAAAGATGTTGCCTGCCGATATAAAATCCGAGAAGGAACAGTCCTAACACTTTGAAATACCGATTCCCGTCAATAAATTCCTGCATACGGACCCATGCTCCTTGAATCAGGAACTGGAAGACTTCCCCATAACTTCGGGCATCATGCAGCCAATAAGCAAAGTTCTCGTCCGTAATGCCAAATTTTGTACAATACATCTGCTGCATACGGACAACCGGTTCAGAAAGACGGAGCTTTGTAACTTCACACAAGATATCCACGACCACCGGAATAAGCAGCAATATAAAAGCAACTGTAAGTAAGCTGCGATTGGAAAGTTTCCGAAGCGGTGGAAGCAGCATTCCTAACAATGCATATAGCAACAGAATATCACCGCTCCAGATAAACATCAGATGCACAAATCCGATAAGTGCCAGCACAATCATTCTCCTGTAAAATACAGAAAGGGCATTCCCTCCTTTTCGTGCGACATTTTCAAAAATGATGGAGAATCCGATTCCAAACAAAAGGGAAAAGATGGTATAGAACTTTCCATCCACAAAGAAATAAAGTAAATAACGTAGCCATCGGTCAACCCCTGAAAGCGGCAGTGTAGCAGTGTCTTCTGCCGACATGAATGTGTAAAGCGAGAACTCGGGGAAATTGGCTATGGCGATTCCTAAAAGCGCAAAACCGCGCAGGGAATCCAGTATAACGAAGCGTTCGGATGACTTTGTAGGGGATAGTTTATCTGTTTTCATTTTAAGTACTTTTAGGTTTGACGGGCCATTCTACCAATAGAAGACTGATTAAAATAATAATTAGTCCGGCCAATTGCAGTGTTGTTACATGCTCATGTCCCCAACAGGTTCCGATGAGAACTGCTACCACCGGATTGACGTAGGCATGTGTCGCTACTTCGGACGCCGGCCGAACTTTCAGCAGCCATACGTATGCCGTATAAGCAAGTAATGATCGGAAAATAATCAGATAAATCAGTGAGAACCACGTAGATGTCTGAACAGAAACAATATTCAACCGTATGTAATCTCCCGAAACAAGCGAACAGATCCAGAACATTATGCTGGCGAAAATCATCTGCCATGCCGCTCCTGCAAAAGCATAAGTTTCTTCTGCTTCAGAAGAGCGATATTTGGTATACAGTGTTCCGAGTGCCCAGGAGATACATCCGCCAATCAGAATCATTATGCCATATTCGCTATGTGAAAACACAGCTGTATCAGAAAACAATTGCTCAATATATAGCATCCCCACACCAGAGAATCCGATAAGCATACCAGCCACCATCCGAAGATTTTTGAAGTTTTTTTCCACATCGGGACATCCAACAGTATAATCCATAGAGCCGTAGATGAGGCAACAATGGCCACCAGGCTGCTACTTACATAACGTTGGGCCAACATAATGACGGCCATGTCTACGAACAGCAGGATAATGCCACTCATCGCTGAACGCCGGATAAGCTGCGGATGCAACACTTTTTCCCTACGCCAGGAACATATTGCCAATAACAGTATTCCTGCGGCAGAAAAACGTAGGGCTCCCAGTAAAAATGTCGGAATATCATGCAGAGCTACCCCAATGAAGTAATAGGTAGACCCCCATACCACATAGATCAGGAAATAGGCCAAAGCAATCGCAAGTTTCTGATTTGTTCGAGAAATCTTCCCCATGTTAAGATCCTCCCGCAGTCAGACATTGAACGAACCTTTGGAAACGGGCCAGGGCATCTTCCAGAACCGCACGTGGGCAGGCAATATTCCAGCGCAAGAATCCTTCTCCTTCAGCTCCATACATTGTTCCGCTGTTAAGCCACAGTCCGGTCTCTTTAAGCAGTCGTGTCCGCAACACTTCGGACGACAACTGAAGTGTACGGCAGTCAGTCCATACTAAATAGGTTCCTTCCAAACAGTTAACAGAAATTTGTGGCATATGAGTACGGAAGAATTCACACAGGTAATCATAGTTCGCTTTCAGATAGTCCAGCAACTCAAGAAGCCATTCTTTTCCTTCGTTGTAAGCAGCGATGGTCGCCTCGATACCAAAAGGATTGACATCACAGACCTCATTGATATTGATAGCCCGATCTATTTTCCTTCGTACATCCTCATCGCAAGAAATAATATTGGCAATCTGCAATCCGGCCAGATTAAATGACTTGCTCGGGGACACGCAGGTAACTGAGTTCCGCAAGAATCCTTCGCTAACCGATGCAAAAGGAATGTAGGTGTGTCCTGGGAATACCAACTCACAATGAATCTCATCAGCAATAATCGTCCCACTGTTTCTCATGCAGATTTCCCCAATGCGGTGCAACTCTTCGCGGGTCCATACACGGCCTGTCGGATTGTGAGGATTGCAGAGCAACAGGAGCTTTACATCGGGGGCGGCGGTCTTTTGCTCCAAATCATCAAAATCAATATAATAGGTATTGCCAACGTGTCTCAACGGATTGGTAACAATGCGGCAACCATTATTCTTTATGGATGAAAAGAAACAATTATACACGGGAGTCTGCACGACCACGCCGTCTCCGGGGTCCGTCAATGCCTTGATGATGGCTGAAATGGCAGGAACAACGCCGGAGGTGTAAATCATCCATTCTTTCCTGATAGACCAGTTATGGCGCC
>OLOD01001649.1_pt1 | contig 13262 bp, 8 predicted proteins | sample 1671921 | NCBI WGS metagenome assembly OLOD01 (sample SAMEA3136626, study PRJEB25190) | human gut metagenome | biome: human gut; feature: human-associated habitat; material: faeces | place: Austria | collected 2013
GGGGTGCGGGTGCGATTCCGTCAAGGTGGAATTTACCAAGGGTCTTGTCATCCTTAGCCATAGGACGTTCGCCCTGAAGCACGTGGATTTCGACAGAAGGCTGGTTATCGGCAGCGGTCGAGAATGTCTCGCTCTTACGGGTCGGAATAGTTGTGTTTGCCTCGATCATCTTGGTCATCACGCCACCGAGTGTCTCGATACCGATTGACAGAGGAACAACGTCGAGAAGAAGCACGTCTTTCACATCGCCTGAGAGGACTCCACCCTGAATTGCTGCGCCAACGGCCACAACTTCGTCAGGATTAACACCCTTGGAAGGAGCTTTACCGAAGAATTTCTCAACAACCTGCTGGATAGCGGGAATACGGGTAGAACCACCTACGAGGATTACTTCGTCGATATCCTTGGCTGTCATGCCGGCATCCTTCAACGCCTGTTCGCAAGGCTTGATGGTTGCCTGAATGAGCTTATCGGCGAGCTGTTCGAACTGTGCGCGGGTGAGAGTCTTTACAAGGTGCTTGGGTCCTGTGGCGGTTGCAGTGATGTAAGGAAGGTTGATTTCAGTCGATGTAGTCGATGAAAGTTCAATCTTAGCCTTTTCTGCAGCTTCTTTAAGACGCTGAAGTGCCATAGCATCCTTGCGGAGATCAATGCCTTCTTCCTTTTCAAACTCGTTGGCAAGCCAGTCGATGATTACGTGGTCGAAGTCATCACCGCCGAGGTGAGTGTCACCGTTGGTTGATTTTACTTCAAACACACCGTCGCCGAGTTCTAGGATTGAGATATCGAATGTACCGCCACCGAGGTCGAACACTGCAATCTTCTGATCCTTGTCTGACTTGTCAAGACCATAGGCAAGCGCTGCGGCTGTCGGCTCGTTTACGATACGCTTTACTGTAAGACCTGCGATTTCGCCGGCTTCCTTGGTCGCCTGACGCTGAGAGTCGTTAAAGTAAGCGGGTACGGTGATGACTGCTTCGGTCACTGACTGGCCGAGATAGTCTTCAGCTGTCTTCTTCATTTTCTGAAGAATCATGGCTGAGATTTCCTGCGGAGTATATTCGCGGCCGTCAATGTCGACACGGGGAGTATTATTGTCGCTGCGAACCACCTTGTAAGGTACGCGTTCGATTTCTTTTTCTACCTGATTGTAAGTCTCGCCCATAAAGCGCTTGATAGAGTTGATTGTGCGCTTGGGGTTTGTGATAGCCTGACGCTTGGCAGGGTCACCTACTTTACGTTCGCCACCGTCGACGAATGCTACGATTGAAGGTGTGGTGTTACGTCCTTCGCTGTTAGGAATAACGACAGGGTCGTTACCTTCGAGGACTGAAACGCATGAATTGGTTGTTCCAAGGTCAATACCGATAATTTTTCCCATAATGAGTAGATTTATTTTTGTTTGTTCAATTATTTAATGTCTGATGTTGCCGGTGTGGGACGTTTCCCGTCGGGGGTGTCCTTTTTCCGACATTCAATAATGTAACAAATTTTATGCCAAAAATGTTGATTGAAATCTAACTCTCTTTTTATCAAATTTTTGTGAAAAACGACAATCTGACAAAATTACTGACACGACATGTCAAGACGGCAGTTTGGCATTAGTGGGACAGGCAGACCTCGGTAAAATTAGTAGTGGTTATGGCTTGTAGAATAAGAAAAGTATAAAGATAGGAGAGGGAGAATGAGGTGGGTTTTGGATAGGATTAGGCTATTTAGGTTTTAATGTATAATCGTTAGGTCAATAAAATAAGAATAAAAATTATGCAACATATGGTTACAGTGCTTATAACAATTCGATTCCTGCTTCCGCACACTTCCTGATCTGGTCCTCCGGCCATATTGAAGCTTGTACTTCTCCGATATGGGCTTTGTGGAGGAGAAACATGCAGAGACGGCTCTGGCCGATACCTCCGCCGATGGAGTAGGGCAGTTTGTCTTCAAGCAGCATTCGGTGGAAAGGAAGTTCGGCTCGTTCGGCACAACCTCTTATTTCGAGCTGTTCGACGAGTGATTCAGGGCTTACGCGGATACCCATTGACGAAATTTCAAACGGAATTTCAAGCACGGGATTCCAGAGGATGATGTCGCCGTTGAGTCCGTGGTAGCCTTCTTCGTTGAGTGAGATCCAGTCGTCATAGTCGGGAGAGCGTCCGTCGTGTGGTTCGCCTCCGTTGATTGGCGCGCCTATACCTATAATAAATATAGCGCCGTGTTCCTTTGCTGCTATTGCTTCGCGCTCGCGCGGTGTTTTGTCGGGATAGCGTTTGGCGAGTTCCTCGGCATGGACAAATGTGATTTCCTGAGGAAGTACGGGGGTGATGTGTGGAAAGCGTTCAAACACCATTTGCTCGACTTCGAGCAGGGTGCGGTAGATGGTGCGTACAGTCTCCTTCAGATAGGATAGTGTGCGGTCTTCCTTGCGGATACTTTTTTCCCAGTCCCACTGGTCGACATAGAGCGAGTGGATGTTGTCGAGGTCTTCGAACGTCCGGATTGCATTCATGTCGGTATATAGTCCGTAGCCCGGAGCGATATCATACGCGCCGAGTTTGTAGCGTTTCCATTTGGCAAGCGAGTGGACTACCTCGGCTGTTTTCCCGCCCATTGCATCAATGGTGAATGACACGGCTTGTTCAACTCCGTTGAGATTGTCGTTAAGACCAGTTCCTGTCAGAAGGAAGAGCGGGGCGGTGACACGACGCAGCTTAAGTTCTCTGGCAAGAGTTGTCTGAAATGCGTCTTTGACCATCTTGATTGCAACCTCGGTGGTTTCAGGTAGGAGTTTGCGGTGATATTTTTTGGGAAGAATAAGGGGCATGATAGAGTCGTTTGATGAATAATTTTATTGTTTTTGGCAAAGGTAAATATAAAAGATTGTTTTTGCAAGCAAAATGTAAATATATTTAGTATTTTAATTGCAAATTGTTAGTAAAAGTTTCCGTCAGCCCTCATGCTGTTATTTGCTGAGTGCCCTTTTGCGGTTAAATTTCAACCTTATTAAAATTTAGATATTGATGAATTTTGAAGAGTTGCCTAAATCGCTTAAATTTGCAGTAAGAAAATTAGCCTCCCTAAAATGACATTTGAGCAAGATATAAACAATGCGGTAGCCGCTTTAAGAAGGGGCGGTGTGATTCTCTATCCGACCGATACGGTGTGGGGCATCGGGTGCGATGCGACTGATCCGACTGCTGTAAGGCGAGTGTTTGAAATCAAGCGCCGTGCTGATTCCAAGGCATTGATCACGCTTGTGGCTGATGTGGCCGATATCGGACGTTATTCAGCAGTCTCCCCGTCAATGGCCTCGGCTATAATAGGTCAATCGGAAAGACCGACGACCGTGGTCTACCCCGGAGGATGTGGCCTTGCGCCTGAGCTCCTCGCAGAAGATGGCAGTGTCGGGATGCGTGTCACCGGAGAACTGGTGTCGGCTTCAATATGCCGGGCATTTGGCAAGCCTCTTGTGTCGACTTCGGCAAATATAAGCGGTCAGCCGGCCGCAGGAATCTATTGCGAAATATCAAAAGAAATAATTGATGCGGTGGACTATGTGGTTGAAGCTCGCCGCGATGACTGTTCCCGCTCAGTGCCATCGCGGGTAATTAAAATTAATGCTGACGGAAGCGTCATCACGCTTCGTCCATAAAAATATTTTGTTTGTATGAACGAGCGGAAAATGCGTCTGGTCTATATTTTCGCTGACTATATCTCCACGCTTGTGGGAGTGATGGTCTTTACGTTCGTGCGCTTTATGCTTGTCTCCGACATAAGGGCTTGTTATGTCGAGATGTCAGCTTTTTTCGGTTCATACGGGCTCAAGCTTACCATGTCGCTGTTCCCGCTGTTCATGCTCGGGCTTTACTATCTGTCTGGATTTTATGTCAACGTTACAAACAAGTCGCGTGTCAAGGAATTTCTTTCGACGGGAATGAGTGTGGCCATAGGCGCGTTTATCTTTTTTATGGTTGTACTGCTCAACGATGTGCTTCCGCGACGGGTGATGAACTATGAGATTCTGCTCGTGTTTTTCGTCTGCCTGTTTGTCCCCGTCTATATCACACGTCTGGTGCTGACATCATTGTGGATTTCGCGTTGGCGAGGCTCTAAGCTTGAAAATGTAGTGGTCATATCAGGCAGTGACACATGTCCTGCCAATATCGCGGATATAATTGAAAGGAGTAACAAGTGCATAAGGTCGGTGATAAGCGTTGACGGGCAAAATTCTGATCTACAAGCCGGACTATCGGTCCGTAGGCTCGTCACGGAACTGCGCGACACCGGAGCTACGGCTTTCGTCGTGGCGCTTCCTTCCGATGATCCGGGACTCAGTCTGCGTGTGCTCGGATGTCTCTATCCGCTTGACCGCGCCATCTATGTGAGTCCTGACGATTATATGCTCCTTGTCTCCAAAGTGCCATACGACAATCTTCTATCCGAGCCTTTGGTTGATATATCGCGCTCGTCTCTCTCAGATTCCATCGTGTCGATGAAGCGGGCAAGCGATGTTGCCGGAGCGCTGGCCGGCCTGCTGTTGGCGGCGCCGGTTATTGGAGTGCTGGCGTTGGCTATAAAATTTAAATCTCCCGGTCCGGTATTTTATTCGCAGGAACGGATTGGCTATCACCGAAAGCCGTTTAAAATATATAAATTACGAACAATGACGGTCAATGCCGAAAGCAACGGCCCGGCGCTTTCGAGCGACAATGACCCGCGAGTGACAAACGTAGGACGGTTCATGCGCAAATATCGTCTTGACGAGCTTCCAAACCTGTGGAACGTTCTGCGTGGCGACATGTCGCTTGTCGGGCCGCGACCTGAACGGGAATATTTTCTCAGCCAGCTGCGGGTTCGTGCGCCACACTGCGCACTGCTCCATCAGGTCAGACCGGGACTGACATCGCTCGGCATGGTGAAGTTTGGCTATGCGTCGACGGTCGATGACATGTTGGCGCGTCTGAAATACGATTTGCTTTACATTCAAAACATATCGGTCTCGCTTGACCTCAAGGTGATTTTCTATACCGTCCGCACCATTTTTCGCGGTGAGGGCAAGTAGGGCGCGATTAACTCATTGAGATGCTTATGACAAAAGTAATTGGTAATATAGGAAATAATCTGCATGATGCTTTCATGGCGCTGCTCGTTTGGCGCGAGCGTCATATAAAAGAGAAGACATTCGTTATAATTCTTGCCCTTCTGGTCGGAATCGTCGCCGGAATTGCCGCGCTTGTGCTGAAGACCCTCATTCATCTCATCAGCACAACGCTGACTGCGCGCATCAATATCGATGAAGGGAGTTTTCTCTATCTCATATATCCGTTGATTGGTATTCTCTTGACGATGCTGTATGTGAAATACATCGTCCGCGATAATATCTCGCATGGTGTCACACGTGTGCTTTATGCGATTTCACAAAACAAGTCGCGTCTGAAGAAGCACAACATGTACACTTCCGTCATCACCATAGGTTTTGGAGGGTCGGTCGGAGCCGAAGGCCCGATAGTCTACACCGGTGCGGCCATCGGGTCAAATCTTGGCCGGGTGTTCCGCATGTCGCCGCGAATCCTGATGATTCTTGTCGGATGCGGGGCCGCCGCAGGTATCGCAGGCATATTCAAAGCTCCGATTGCAGGAATGCTTTTCACTCTTGAGGTGCTGATGCTCGATCTGACCACTGTTTCTGTCATGCCGTTGCTTATAGCATCGATTACAGCTGCGACTGTGGCATATGTGTTCACGGGCTATGACGTTGAGTTTTTCTTTGTGCAGAGCGAGCCGTTTGTGACAGCCAGAATCCCGTTTGTGATTCTTCTTGGTCTGTTCCTCGGCTTTGTGTCGCTTTATTTCACCCGTTCGATGAATATGATGGAAGGAGTGTTCCGTCGTCTTGGCAAGCCTTGGAAAAAAGTAATTGTAGGTGGCTCGATTGTGGCACTCCTTGTCTTCCTTTTCCCGCCTCTCTACGGAGAAGGCTATACTTCGATTATCGACCTCCTGAGCGGCAATCCTGAGTCAATTGTCAACAGCTCGATTTTCTATAAGGACAGAGAGTCGGTGTGGTGGATTCTCGGATTCATAGCCGCACTGGTGCTGCTGAAATCATTTGCTACAGCTTCGACCAACGGTGGCGGTGGCTGTGGCGGCACATTCGCTCCATCGCTCTATGTCGGGTGTATGGCCGGATTTTTCTTTGCCTATTTCATCAATACGGTCTTTGACCTTGATCTTTCTACCAAAAATTTTGCACTTATGGGCATGGCTGGAGTGATGTCGGGTGTGATGCACGCGCCATTGATGGGAATCTTCCTCACGGCTGAACTGACCGGCGGCTACGATCTCTTCCTGCCGTTGCTGATTGTCTCTGCCATTTCCTATGGCACGATAAAATTCTTCGAGCCCTACAGTATTTATACCATGCGTCTTGCCCATGAGGGAAAACTTATCACCCATCACAAAGATAAGGCAGTGTTGACGTTGTTGAAAATCAACAACGTCATAGAGACCGACTTTGTGTCGGTGCAGCCTGAAATGAACCTGAAGGAGATGGCCATATCCCGCTCTTCACGCAATCTGTTTCCTGTGGTTGATGCCGGAGGAAGTCTGCTTGGGGTGGTGCTCCTCGATGAGATACGAAATATAATGTTCCGGCCTGACTTGTATAAGCGTATGTATGTCAATCAGTTCATGTCATTGCCGCCGGCGGTTATAGATGTCAGCCAGAGCATGGAAAGCGTGATGAATGCTTTTGATGATACGGGTGCATGGAATCTGCCTGTGGTTGAAAACGGGAAATATGTCGGTTTCGTTTCGAAGTCAAAGATATTTAACTCCTATCGTCGCGTCCTGCGTCACTATTCCGAAGATTAAAGGCCGATAATAGTTGCCGGAGGGGCATTATCGCGGCTTTCAAAGATTTCAAGGCTTAATTTTGTTGCGGAAAACAAAATTAAGCCTTGAGTTATGAAAAAATATTGTTATTTCGGACTCTAATTTGACCGCCCGACAGCCCGGACGGTCAAATGTGGCTTATAGTTGCCGCGCGGTCTGTCATAAAAACGGAATAAGCCCCTTGTGCCTGCGAGATAGCCGCTTGAGGTATATCGGCAGACAGTATTGGCATTCAATCAGATGATTATTGTCTTCCCTGTGGTTCGCTCTTTTATTATCCCGTGGCGGAAGGCATAGAGCAGTTCTGTCAGCTCGTCTATTTGACTCTGGAGTATTTTGCCCTTGTCGGTATCGCGCACTCGGATGCGCTGCGTTGTCTGCTCGACCATTTTAGTTGATCGTACGATGTCTGTTCCGCTTCTGATGGCCTCTTCTTCAGATATGAATGGCTCATGCTCGACAAGCTCAAAGTTGCTGCTGTGGTAGATCAGCGTGTATCCGGCTATGCCCGTTGTCTTGTGATAGGCTTTTGCGAAACCACCGTCGATTACCATAAGTTTGCCGTTGGCGCGTATCGGACTTTCTCCTTTCTGGGTTCTGACGGGGACATGGCCGTTGATAATGTGGCGCTGCGAGCCGTCCACTCCGAATTCGTCAAGAATCATATCGCATATTTCCTCGTTCTGGCGTAGGGTATAGTAGTAACCTTTCTCTTCCTTGTGGGCTTCAGGGTCTTTTATGAAATATCGTTCGAAAGTTGTCATCTTGCTCTTGTCGAACAAAGGAGAGTCCGGACCACACCACAGATACCAGTAGTAATCGCGTGCGTAAGCCTTTTCCTCGGGAGGAGTGTCATCATTAAAGGCTGAACGCAGCAACATGCCGATTCTGTGGAAGAGTTCGCGCCCGCGATATTTCTCTCCGTGGACTATCACGTCTTTGAGCGAGCCGTCGGCATTGAGCGGCATTGAAGCATGGAAAAGCAGATTGGAGTTGTAGATTCCATACATGCAGCCGTGGCTGAAAAGGAGCGCGATATGGTGCTTTAGTCCGGTGCTTACCGAGAATGAATGGCGTAGTTTTGCCATTAGCTCTTTTTCCTCTTCGGTGAGTTTATAGGGATTGGCCGGATCTATGGTGGGGAAGTTGGTGTCGCATATGTCGTATGTCTTGCCGTCGATTTCGACAGTCCCTTTGGCGTAGTCGATTTTGTGGAGCAGATTGCGGCCGGTCATTTCCCATTCGGGATGCTTGAGCGTCATTGCGCCTTCAAGTTTGAACTGGATGACAGCAATGGCCTTGTGCATTTGGGCCATCAGGCGGAGTGTCTTTTCGGGATGCTCGTTGCTCTCCTTGTCAACTCGGGGGGCAAATTCCGTGCAGGGGTCGTCGGCATATGTTTCCATTGCCATTGTCGCCAGAGGTAAGAGGTTGATGCCATAGCCGTCCTCAAGAGTGGTGAGATTGGCGTAGCGTAGCGACACGCGCACGACATTGGCTATGCAGCATTCGTTGCCTGCAGCTGCGCCCATCCAGAGCATGTCGTGATTGCCCCACTGGATGTCCCAGTTGCCGTAGTGGCACAGGGTGTCCATTATCAGATGTGCGCCCGGTCCTCGGTCATAGACATCGCCGAGTATGTGCAGCTGGTCGATGCTGAGTTTCTGGATGACCTTGCACATGGCGACGATAAAGGCATCGGCCTGTCCGGTGGAAATGATTGTCTCGATAATGCGGTTGAAGTAGTCCTGCTTGTCATATTCACCGCGTTCCTCGTGGAGGAGTTCCTCGATTATATATGCAAATTCTTTCGGGAGGGCTTTGCGGACTTTTGAGCGTGTGTATTTCGACGATACACTCTGGCAGACCTTTATTAGCTGATGCAGAGTGATATTATAGAAATCCTCCATGTTGTCCTCTGTCGAGCGGACTATCTGCATTTTTTCTTCCGGATAGTATATGAGCGAGCAGAGCTGGCGGATCTCGTTTTCACGCATCGACGTGCCGTAGATGTCAGTTACCTTACGTTTGATATTGCCGGAAGCGTTTTTTAATATGTGGCGGAATGCCTCATGCTCGCCGTGGAGGTCGGCGACGAAATGCTCAGTGCCTTTCGGCAGGTTGAGTATGGCTTCAAGATTGATGATTTCAGTGCTTGCCGAACTGATGTCGGGGTAAGTCTGGGCAAGCAGCTCAAGGATTCGGCGGTCGTTTTCTGCCTGTTGGGTTGTGACCTTTGTGTCGATAGGAGACATGGCGGTTAGATTATCGTTGATTTAACAAGGACATTGTTGTTTGGTCCCTCGATTTTGTCTTTGGAAGCAAATTTACAAAGAATTCCTATATTTGCGTCGAAAAGTATAAATAAAATTCAAATGACAGTCGGCTATGTGTAAATAGAGCTAATTTTCACAAGTTTTAAGTGGCTAAATTTGGGCGTGAATGTTAAAATTATTAATTTTACCACCGATTTGTGGAACATTTAGCTTCTCTACCTTAAACCATTGAAACTTATTAAACTACGCTTATATGGTAAATTTTTCACTTGAAGGCAAGGTCGCTCTTGTGACCGGTGCCGCTTATGGAATCGGACTCGCCATCGCTCAGGCATACGCTGAGGCCGGTGCAAAAATCGTGTTTAACTGCTCTCGTCAGGAAACGGTCGACCGCGGTCTCAAGGCATACAAGGAACTTGGCATAGAGGCCAAAGGCTATCTGTGTGACGTCACTGACGAAGAGGCTGTAAAGGCTATGGTGGCCGATATCGAAGCGACTGTCGGAACAATTGATATCCTTGTCAACAATGCAGGTATCATCAAGCGCATCCCTATGGAACAGATGAGTGTGGAAGATTTCCGTCGTGTAGTCGATGTCGATCTCATCGCTCCTTATATCTGTGCCAAGGCTGTGATTCCCGGCATGATTAAGAAAGGTCACGGAAAAATCATCAATATCTGTTCTATGATGAGTGAGCTGGGCCGTGAGACTGTCAGCGCTTATGCTGCAGCAAAAGGCGGCTTGAAGATGCTCACACGCAACATTTGCTCGGAATACGGCGAACACAATATCCAGTGTAACGGTATCGGTCCGGGTTACATCGCAACAGAGCAGACCGCGCCCCTCCGCGAGCGTCAGGCCGACGGTAGCCGTCATCCTTTCGACCAGTTCATAATTTCCAAGACTCCTGCCGCACGCTGGGGCACACCCGAGGATCTTATGGGCCCGGCTGTCTTCCTCGCATCCGATGCGTCGGATTTTGTCAACGGCCATGTCCTCTACGTGGACGGCGGTATCCTTGCATACATTGGAAAGCAGCCTAAATAATAAAAGCTGATGTTTCTGGCTCGGGTTTTGGAATGCCGGCAATATCATACGTCTGTCCATACGCATTGAATGTCCGGCATCTGTCAATCCTGACCTTGAAACAAAGGGTCTATTCTCTACTCTATTAAACCATAAAAATTGGAACAGGTTTTTTCTTATATCATAGGACTGGGCGCGGCTGTGATGATGCCAATCATCTTTACCGTGCTCGGCCTTTGCATTGGCCTCAGCTTCGGCAACTCGCTGAAATCAGGCTTGAAGGTAGGTGTCGGTTTCATCGGTCTCTCGATAGTGACAGCCCTTCTTACTTCTGCTCTTGGCCCTGCGCTCGACGAGGTTGTTAAGATTTATGACCTTCAGCTCAAGGTGTTTGACATGGGATGGCCGGCTGCCGCTGCCGTCGCATATAATACCGCTGTCGGAGCATTTATCATCCCTGTTTGTCTTGGCGTGAACCTTCTTATGCTTCTCACAAAGACTACACGTACTGTCAATATCGACCTTTGGAACTACTGGCACTTTGCTTTTATCGGTGCTGTGATTTACTTTGCAAGCGAATCACTCGCATGGGGATTTTTCGGAGCGATCATCTGCTACATAATCACCTTGATTATAGCCGACATGACAGCCAAAAAATTTCAGGGCTTCTATAAGGATATGGACGGAATTTCGATTCCGCAGCCTTTCTGCGGCGGTTTTGTGCCTTTCGCATGGGCTATCAACAAAGGTCTCGACATGATTCCCGGCATTGAGAAGCTTGAAATTGACGCTGAGGGAATGAAGAAGAAATTCGGACTCCTTGGCGAGCCTCTTTTTCTCGGTGTTGTGGTAGGTATCGGCATCGGTTGCCTTACCTGCAACTCAGGTTCAGAGATTGTCGATAAAATTCCTTATATCCTCGGTCTCGGTATCAAGATGGGTGCTGTCATGGAACTTATCCCCCGTGTAACAGTGCTGTTCATCGAAGGTCTTAAGCCTATCAGCGACGCTACGCGCAGTCTGATTGCCCGTAAATTCAAGGGTGCTGACGGTCTGAATATCGGCATGAGTCCTGCGCTTGTCATTGGTCACCCGACCACCCTCGTGGTTTCTCTGCTGCTTATTCCCGTGACACTTCTCCTTGCTGTCATTCTTCCGGGCAACCAGTTCCTGCCGCTCGCTTCGCTTGCCGGTATGTTCTATGTGTTCCCTCTCGTGTTGCCTTTCACCAAGGGCAACGTGGTCAAGACTTTTATTATCGGTCTTGTGGTAATCGTGATGGGACTTTACATGGTGACAAATCTTGCCGGAGCGTTCACGCTTGCTGCCAAGGACGTCTACGCGGCTACAGGCGACGCTGCGGTTTCAATCCCGGCAGGTTTTCAGGGTGGCAGCCTTGATTTCGCATCAAGCCCTCTCGCTTGGATTATCTATCAATGCACTGAAAATCTTAAATGGATCGGTTCAGGTCTTCTGGTTATTGCGACAATGGGACTTATGATATGGAACCGTATCCTTATTGTACGCAACCAGAAAGCTATGGTCGCCAAGAACTCAGATGAAATTCAGAAAACAGAATAAATAGACTTATGAAGAAAATATTAACCGCTATCGCACTTATGAGCATTTCACTCTCAGGCATGGCACAGACCGAATATTCTGTGCTGCGTGCCTGTCATCCCGATGACGTGAAGCATTATGACACCAAGCAGCTCCGCTCGCACTTCATGATGCCCAAGGTCATGGAACAGAACAAAATTAACCTTACATACTCGATGTATGACCGCCTTATCTACGGAGGTGTAAGTCCCGTAGGCAAGGAAATCGTCCTTGAAACCATCGATCCGCTTAAGTCAAAATATTTCCTTGAGCGTCGCGAGCTTGGTGTCATCAACACTGGTGGCGACGGCATCGTGACTGTCGACGGCAAAGAATATGAGCTTCACTTCAAAGATGCTCTTTATGTCGGCCGTGGCAAGCAGAATGTGACTTTCCGCAGCAAGGATGACTCAAATCCTGCAAAATTCTATATCAATTCAACTCCTGCCCACAAGGAATACAAGACACAGCTCATCACAATCGACGGACGCAAGGGTTCGATCAAGGCAAACTGCATCAAGGCCGGTTCGCTCGAAGAGTCAAATGACCGTGTAATCAACCAGCTCATTGTGTCAAATGTGCTTGAGGAAGGTCCCTGCCAGCTTCAGATGGGTCTTACCGAACTGAAGCCCGGTAGCGTATGGAACACAATGCCGGCTCACACCCATGACCGTCGCGTAGAGGCTTACTATTATTTCAATGTACCCGAAGGCAATGCTATCTGCCATCTCATGGGTGAGCCTCAGGAGAACCGTCTCATCTGGCTTCACAACGAGCAGGCGGTGATGTCGCCCGAATGGTCAATCCACGCAGCAGCCGGAACATCAAACTACATGTTCATCTGGGGCATGGGTGGCGAGAACCTTGATTATGGCGACATGGACAAGGTGACCTATCTTGAAATGGAATAATGTTTTTTAATCCCAATATAAATCATTAATTATCATGAAAGTCGTAACTTTAGGCGAAATCATGCTTCGCCTTTCTCCCGAAGGAAACCATCGTTTTGTTCAAGTAGATAATTTCGATGTCATCTGGGGTGGCGGTGAGGCCAATGTGGCTGTCAGCTGCGCAAACAAAACTTACAACGGAAGTCTCTTTAATCAAGGCAATAAACTCATTTCCGAGTGTTGGCAGAATATTTTTTACTGCCTGTGGAATCACAATTTTACGCATTGTCGTCGCAAAACTAAGTCCCATCGCACGTCCAGCCTCCATCTGTCCGCCGTCTACGGACAAAATACCGGCGCGCATCATTTCTGAAATATAGGCACCACTATTCAAACCAAACACAAGCACAGACACCTGCACACCCGTAAGTTTTACTCCGATAATCGGAAGCAATACATAATAGCACACAAGCAGCTGCACTACCATCGGTGTTCCACGGAACAAGCCAACATAAAAAGAACAAAAACCATTCAAAATTCTTGGCAGTATCTTGTATTTTGAATGGTTTTTGTTCTTTT
>OLOD01001650.1_pt1 | contig 13244 bp, 12 predicted proteins | sample 1671921 | NCBI WGS metagenome assembly OLOD01 (sample SAMEA3136626, study PRJEB25190) | human gut metagenome | biome: human gut; feature: human-associated habitat; material: faeces | place: Austria | collected 2013
TGTCACAGATCTGGTCGGGGGCAGCGTCAATCTGGAAGCGATGCGGCAGCTGCGGACGCGGGATTTCTATCTGATCAGCGGAGCGAATATTTCGTTGTTATTGGAAATGTTGTTTTCCGAGGTGAGCGACGGGACGCAGATCGAGGAGATTGTAAACGCGGCGAAGGATCAGATGGTTTATGTCAACGCCATGATGGGAGCGCGGTCTGAATGATCCGGCAGGTCAGCGTGGACGACCGCCTGCTTCACGGGCAGGTGGCGTTCTACTGGACCAGCTATTACAATCTGGATATGATTCTTGTCCTGAACGACGAGGCGGCAAACGACGAATTCACCAAGATGATTCTGGGGCTGGCGAAGCCGCGCGAGGTGCGCTTACAGATCGCGGAGGTGGAAGCGGGCTTTGAGATCGTACGCAGGCAGCTGGAATCGCGGGAGAACGTGCTGATCATCGTCGGCAGTCTGTTCGACGCCAATCAGGTGTTGGAACATTTTCGCGAGCTGAAAACGCTGAATCTGGGCGGCCTGCGGATGCGCCCCAACGGGAAGATCCTGAACGAGCGGACGGCGCTGACCAGCGAGGACATCGCGATCTGCCGGCGGTTGCTGGAACGAAAGATAACGATCACCGTGCGGCATTCCCCCGAGGTGGCGGAAAGCTTGTTGACGGAGAGTGTGCTGAAGCAGCTTTAGAAACCTTGTGCTGCCGGAAAAGAACATGGGTAATGAAAGAAGAATGAACGAATAAAAAATCAGGGTTTCGCGGCTTAACCGCCGGAGCCCTGATTTTTAAAATGTTTTCTGAACTGCGTCGGCGTCAGTCCCAGCGCGGCTTTAAAGGTGCTGCAGAATAAATAGATCGAGGAGAAGCCGGTTGCGTCCGCAATCGCGGTGATCGAGTCGTCCGTCGTTTTCAATAATTCCTGACTTTTCTGCAGCTTAAACTGCAGGATAAACTGGCTGGGCGACTGCTGGACGAGCTTTTTGAAACAGCGGTATAAATAACTCTGCGAGACATGCGCGATTTCACACAGCTTATCGACGGTGATATTTTCATTCAGATGCTCCTGCAGATAGCGGACGCATTGATTGAACACCGTTTCTTCGCTGGAGCGGACATGCGGCGAAGCGGACTGCTGATGATCGCCCTCCTGGCGCAGGATCCGCAGCCGCAGCATCAAGCTTTGCAGAAGCAGCACCGCTTCCAGATAATATCCAGGCTGCTGCTCGTTGACCTTTTTAATCGTGTGCTGCAGCTGATGCACCAGCACTTCGTTGATCGTATCGTGCAGCACCAGAATCTGCGTCAGCTCGAGCGATTCGATAAACCGCGCGATTTTATGCACCGGCTGAACGGTGAAATGCAGGAAGAAGAACTCGATCGTTTCCTCACCTTCGGAGCTGACCGTATAAAAGGCGTTGATCGGCACAATCAGCAGATCGCCCGGCCCGACCTGGTATTCCTGATCCTCAACGATAATCCGGCAATGTCCATGCAGGAAGAACAGGATCTTGAAATGGTTCATGAAAATGCTGTGATTGATCAAAGGCGGCTTCTTGGAAAACCTTCCTATTTTAAGAATTTCATAATCAAATTCTTCTTCAATCTTGGAAAAAGGATCTTTTCGGATCGGTGTATAAATTGAATTCATTCCACAATCACCTCAGTTTCTGTTGAATTAAGTATAACATAGATTTCCATAATGCAAAAATGAAGGTTCTGAAATTCTTAAAATCATGAGTGAATTTGATATTGTGAAAACATTCTTAAATGATAGAATGGTGACAGAAGGGAAGGAAAGAAATGAAGAAAACAGTAGCCTTATGTTCAGCCTTCTTGTTGATGGTTTCCGCGATGAGCGGATGCTCAACATCCAACAACAAGCCTGCGGAACAACAACCGTCAGCGCCGGCTACGGCGTATGATGAAGAGAAAACAGCCGACGTCATCGTCGTAGGCGCAGGCGGAGCGGGGTTATCCGCTGCGATCGCGGCCACAGACAACGGCGCACAGAACGTCATCATTATTGAAAAGACCAACCGTACCGGCGGGAATCTGAATCTGACGTCTGGATCAATGTCCGCAGCGGAAACCTCGCTGCAGAAGGAAGCCGGCATCGAAGACACGAAGGCTTCCTTTGTGGAAGACATCATGAAAAACGGCGCTCAGCTGGGCAACCGCGAGCTGGTCGAAGCGTTCGTGAACGAAAACACCGATATGTTCGAATGGATGCTGGAGCACGGGTTAGCCGACAACGAATTCTCGTTAGACAAAGCGACCGGCGGTAAAGCGGTCTTCGCGCCGGAACATCAGTTATATTCCGTTCAGCGGACCTACAAACCGAAGGCCGACGACAAGGAACATTATTCCAGCGCCGCGCATGAGGTGCTCGATCAGTACATCAAGACGCTGGACAACGTTACGATTGATTTCAACACCGACGGCGTGAAGTTGCTGGCGAACGACAAGGGTCAGGTCTTAAGCGTTGAAGCGGTTACCGAAGACGGCAAGACGATTAAATATACTGCCAACAAAGGCGTCGTTATGGCGACCGGCGGTTATTCCGGAAACTTCAAGCTGATGGGCAAATACGCGGAACACGGCGCGGATTACCTCAGCTCTACAACCTCGATGGGCGAAGGGCTGCGGATGATGCAGGAAGTCGGCGCCAACGTCGATGAGACAGCGATGAGCTACATCCCGACGTTCCCGATGGGCGTGCAGACAGGTCCGCAGAGCGGAACGATCGGTTCCACTTACACCTGGAAGGCCGGCGGCATCTGCGTCAATCAGGAAGGCAAGCGGTTTGTCAACGAACAGGAAGCGCGCGTCGATGTGCGTGAAGTCGCGCTGGAAGAACAGCCGGGCGCGGTTCAGTATGATATCTTCACCGACAAGATCGTTGCGGATCTTTCTGCAGCCGGCGGCGATATGATGTATCAGCTGTATTTCAATCCGGAAACCGGACGGGCGAAGAACCTGGTGAAGTCGGCGGCGACGCTGGAAGACCTGGCCGCGCTGATCAACGTTCCGGCGGATGCGCTGAAGGCTACGGTTGAAACTTACAACAAAGCCGTCGACGGCGAAGCTGAAGATGAATTCGGACGCAGCTTTGACGCGACGCCATCCGCTTACAGCCTGGCGGTCAACAAGATCGAAGGCGACAAGTTCTATGCGATTCCGTTAAAAGCGTTGGTCGTTATGACGCTGGGCGGCGTTTCGATCGACACGCAGACGCATGTTCTGGATGAAAGCGGCAACGTCATTCCGGGTCTGTACGCGGCAGGCGAATGCACCGGCGGCATCTGGGGCAAGTTCGTTTCCGGCGGCACCGGCGTCATGGGCCCGATCACCTTCGGACGGATTGCAGGCCGTACTGCAATGACACCTTGGCGGAAGGCTATACCGTGAAAGCGGCATCCAACCTGTTCGACGCTTCCTTGTTTGAGAAGGAAACGGCGTCCGCGGATCGCTTCGATATGAGCAAGACGCTCAAAGACGGCGAATACACGGCGACGGTCGAAGGCCAGGAAGGTCAGATGACAGTCAAGACGACAATCGCAGACGGCAAGATCAGCGCGGTTGAAATCGTTGAACAGCATGAAACAGCGGGTGTCGCCGATAAGGCGATCAGCGATCTGCCAGCGGCGATCGTTGCGGAAAACTCCGTCAACGTCGACACGATCTCGGGCTGCACGCTGTCCAGCGGCAGAATCCTGGATGCGGTCACTGACTGCCTGAACCAGGCTTCCGCACAGTAATTCAAGTTTACCTCAAGAAAAAAGACAGAATGATCAAAAGCGATTGTTCTGTCTTTTCTTATAGTATGAATGGGAAAGAGTTTGCAGCGGATCAATAAGTTTGTTATCCAATGTTTTGTTATTCAATGCAGAGCATCGTGCTGACGTGGAAAATTGGCAAATTATTCAATTTTTGCCAGATTTTCACGTCATTTTAGCTATTCAGTGAAGTCATTATTAAAGAGAGTGAAGCTGAAAAGTCTGTGAACCTTTAAACACAGAGGAAAAATAAAGGTTTCCAGTAAAGATTTGCTTTATTCTTATTTATAAACAAATCAGGGTGTTTGACAAGCGCCGGGTTTAATAATAAACTTAGGGTGCAAAAAAACAGGATAGAAAAGAGGTTTTTTCAATGAAGGATACTTTAATTCACGCGATTAGTGAGAACGGGCATATTCGGGTGCTGACCTGCACCTCCACGCAGCTGGCGGAACAGGCGCGGAAGCAGCATGATCTGTGGCCGACCAGTGCGGCGGCGTTAGGCCGCGTGCTGACGATCACCGCGATCTTGGGCAGCATGTTAAAGACGGAGAAGGAAAAGGTGACCGTTCAGATCAACGGCGGCGGTCCTATCGGAACGATCATGGCCGACGGCTGGGCGAACGGCAATGTGCGCGGATTTGTCGGCGATCCAGAAATTTATCTGAAATATAACGATACCGGCAAGCTGGCGGTCGGAACGGCGGTCGGCAAGGATGGCTATTTAAAGGTCATCAAGCGGATGAACATGAAGAACGACTTCACCGGTCAGGTTGCGCTGGTCAGCGGCGAGATCGGCGAGGACTTCGCGTATTACTTTACAATTTCTGAACAGACACCTTCCGCGGTATCGCTGGGCGTACTGGTTGATACGGATAACTCGGTGATAGCGTCAGGCGGAATTCTGATCCAGATGATGCCGGAGGCCACGGAAGACGATATCAAGCTGGCGGAAGCCGCGGTCGCGAAGCTGCGTCCGGTTTCGGAGCTGGTGAAGGAAGGCCATGACGCCAGGGCGCTAGCGGCGATGTTGTTTGACGATCTGGAAATTCTCGAAGAAAAGCCGATCCAGTGGCATTGCGACTGCAGTAAGCAGCGCTTCAAAGCGGCGCTGACCACGCTGGACCGCGCGGAGTTGGAAAAGATGCTGGAAGAAGACCACGGCTGCGAAGTGAAATGCGAATACTGCAACAATAAAGTTCAGTTTACCGAAGATGATCTCCGCAGCATCCTGGAGTTCAAAGCGGCATGTGGAAAATAAGAAATCTTGAAATTGCCAATCCGGTCGTCATTGCGCCGATGGCCGGGATTTCCAACGCGGCGTTCCGGACGATCGCGCATGAATTCGGCGCGGGTCTGATCTATACGGAAATGATCAGCGATAAAGCGATCTGTTATTCCAATAAAAAGACGATGGAGATGACACAGCTGGCTCCGAATGAGCATCCGATCGCGATGCAGCTGTTCGGTCATGAAGAAGCGTCGATGATTCAGGCGGCGCAGGTGCTGGATAAAACGGACTGCGACGTGATCGACATCAATATGGGATGTCCGGTACCGAAGGTTGTCAATTCCGGTTCCGGCAGCGCGATGATGAAGGATCCGGAAGCGACCTGTCAGCTGGTGCGTAAAATTGTGGCAGCGGTGGAAAAGCCGGTGACGGCCAAGATCCGTCTGGGCTGGGACAGTTCTTCGATCAATGTGCTGGAAATGGCGCGGGGATTGGAAGCAGCCGGCGTCAGCGCGCTGGCGGTTCATGGCCGGACGCGCAGTCAGCTGTATGAGGGCAAGGCCGATTGGAGCTGGATCAAGAAGGTGAAAGAAGCTGTTTCGATTCCAGTGATAGGCAACGGTGATCTGCGCAGTGTGGAAGACGCTGTGGCAAAAATTCAGGAGACTGGAGTCGATGCGGTGATGATCGGCCGGGGCGTATTGGGCAATCCGTGGCTGATCCGTGATCTGGTCTGTGCGTTCTCTGGGGAAGGGTCTGCCGAGCCTGTCAGCGATCATGAAAAATTTGAGATTGCGCTGGAACACGCTCGCCGGTTGTGCACTTTAAAAGGTGAACGGATTGGGATGAAAGAGATGCGCGGGCACGCCTGCTGGTACATCCAGGGAATTCCCTATTCCAACCGGATGAAAGATAGAATTAATCAGATGACAACCTATGCTGAATTTGAGACAATGCTAAAGCTTTATGAGGAAGCGCTGATCAGCGACAATTTTGACAGGCTGTATCTGGCAGAATAAATAAATCAAGAACAAAAGCCATTCCTGAAGTCAAGGAGTGGTTTTTTTCTTTCGAAATTGACAAACGGAAAAGATTGTTATACTGTATTATTATAAATAGTACAGATCGCTTTGCGATCTTGGGGGATGATCGGAATGGGAAAGAAATTGTTTGCGATATTGACAGCAGTCTTCATGCTTTGCGGGTGTGCAACGGAAATGGATGTGCCGCAGGGAGAAAAAGTTGTAGAACAATGCACGAAACCGGTAGAACTGAGAGTCGCCGCTTTATCCGAAGTCTGGTCGACCGCGCAGTATTATTACGGATATTGGAATCAGATGCCGGAGGATTTTGACTGGGATGAGAAATATCAGGAATTTTTACCGCGGGTGATGAATGCGGAAACGGATGATGAATATGTTGACGCCATGCGGGAATTTGTTGCTTTGCTTCATGATGGACATACCAACTTTATTCCCGCGTCAGAATATCAGCTGAACAAAGCCTACCTGCCTTTTGACCTAGAAGATCTTGACGGCAGGCTGTTTCTCAAAGCTGCCAGCCGGGATTATGAAGTTCCTTTAGGCAGTGAACTCCTTGAAGTGGAAGATCAGCCCGCACTCGATTACATCTTGAAGAATTTTGAAAAGTATGTACCGGTGCTGACGGAACCCGCCCATGAAATCGAAACGGTAGAGCAGTTTTTAAAAGATGAAAAAGGAAAAGAGATTACATTAAAATGGTTAACCCCGCAAGGTGAAATTGTTGATTCAAAAGTCAGTTATGAAACCTCGAGTTCTGTTTATGTAAATCAGTTAAAAACACTGTCACTTTCAGATAAGAAACATCTGCTTAAATCCAGTCCTTATTTTGTATGTGAACTTAACGAAGATCTTGTGTATTTGGAAATATCAACTTTCAGAGGAGAAAATTATAACTTGTATTATGAACAAGTCATGCCAATTCTTAATCAATATCAAGGCGTAATTATCGACATTCGCAATAATACAGGAGGAAATTCACGAAATGTAGAAGCAGTTCTTCAATCGTTTACAGAACTGCCGCTGCCCGTGGAGTATAATTTTGAATCGCAGTTTATATCCACTTTAGTCCCTTTTGGAAATGAAGATAATCCAATATTCTATGATGGAAATGAAAAAAATAGAATTGCGAAGCAGATGCTGGATCATCAATATTATGGCTTGAACGAATCGATCGAGAGCTATCTGACTCATGTAGACGAATCGCTCTATGCCAATGAAAGATCAGATGTCCCCTTTATAATGAACAAACCAGTGATTGTTCTAACTTCTTCTCAAACGGGTTCTGCTGGAGATACGTTTGCCAGTCTTGCAAAAGAAATTGAAAATTTCACATTAATGGGTTTGACGACGCATGGAGTAACAGGTAATAACTGCCCGGTTTCTTTAGCGGATGGTAGTCTTTATTCCCTGACAGATAAACAGCCGATCTGGAATCACGGCGTGCAGCCGGACATTGAAATGTGGGCAACGCCGGAAGAATTATTAAACGGTGAGGATACCGTTTTAAATGCCGCGATTGAAACACTGCAGCGTCAAATCAAGGAACGAACAGGAGAATGACATGTTTACAATAGATCAGCACAGCCGTCAGCCGATATATGAACAGCTGAAGGAACAAATTATCCGGTATGTCAGTCTTGGGGTTCTGCAGCCGCAGGACCGGATGCCCTCAGTGCGGATTTTGGCGCGGGAGTTGGGGATCAATCCCAATACGGTGGTGAAAACCTATCAGGAGCTGGAAGACGAAGGCATTCTGGTCACAGAACCTAAAAAAGGTTTTTTTGTCAGCGATCAGAATGTGCATTCCATTTTATATCAGAGGCAAAAAGAAGAATTCCGCAAGGCGGTAATCCGTTGTCAGGAAACGGGGATATCCGAAGATGACGCGCAGAAAATTGTCCGGGAAGTCTATGAAGGAAAGCAGGGGTAAACCATGTTAAGGGTGGAAAATTGCCGGAAGGTGTATGACGAACAAACGGTATTGGAACATTGCAGCTTGGAGTTGGCGTCCGGTTCGATCCTGGGGCTGATCGGAATCAACGGAGCGGGGAAATCCACGCTGCTGCACTGTATCAGCGGCGCGATTCCCGTCGATGAAGGAACAATTACATGGAAAGAACAGCCGGTGCTCGATCATCCGGAGGTTAAACAGAAGATTTTTCTGGTTCAGGATGAACCCGTTTTTGCACAGACGGAAAATGCCCGGGAACTGATCGAATATCTTTCCTTATTTTATCCGGCCATGGAATCGGAGTTATTCTACGATCTGTTAAGCCAGTTAAAGCTCAATCCGAAACAACCTTTCTCCGCTTTCAGCAAGGGGATGAAACGGCAGGTTTTGATGGCCGCAGGGCTGGCGGCGCACCCGGAGCTGCTTTTGATCGACGAGGTGTTTGATGGGTTGGATCCATTTGCCCGACGGCTGCTTCAAGGTCAGCTGGCGGCGCAGACCGTTGAGGAAGGCATGAGTTCGATATTAACCTCGCACCGGCTGAGCGATCTGGAGAATTTTTGCGATGAATACGCGTTGTTGGACAAGAAGCGGATTCTGCATCAGAACTCCATGTTTCAAACGCAAAAGGAGCTGGTTAAAGTCCATCTCGCGTTTGATCATCCGATCAATCCCGCGATGTTTCAGGATCTTGAGGTGCTGAAGCTGGAAATTCATTCCCGGATGGCGCAGGCGATTCTGCGCGGCGATCATGACGAGGTGGAAGCGAAGCTGCGGAAGCAGAATCCGGTCATTCTTGAAATCTTTGATTGTACGCTGGAAGAAATATTCCTGGCGCAGCTGGAAAAGCGGGAGGAACTGCAATGATTCACAAGAAATTATTAACGTTCATGTTAAAGAAAGATTTTAAATTGTTTCTCTGCCTGCTGCTTCTGGATTTGTTGATCATGCCGTTCGTCTATGTCAATTTTCCAACGATGATGGACGATGCCAGTCTTCTGTTTAACTTTTATTTTATCTATCTGCTGCTGCTCATCATCATTCTGGTCCAGCGCCAGCTGGGTTTTACGATGAAGCGGGAGGAAAAAATTCATGATTATCAACTGCCGCTGACGAAAAGAAGTTTGATTTTAACACGGTTGACGGCCGGGATTCTCATCTTCCTGATTCCTTATCTGATCGCCTGGCTGGTCATGGGTGTTTTCATGTTTGGCCGCTGCGCCACTGTGATCTCAATCTGGAATGGAACGGTACAGCTGATTTTGGCGATGTTGATCTATCTTTGTTTTTGCGCCTGGGTATTTCTGCGCAGCCGCAAATCGTTTCAGGCGATGCTGACGATCGCGGTCTGGACGCTGGCTCCGGTCTTTATCGTTTCGGCGTCTGTGGATATTATGCGGAGAACGGTCACATATCGTTATCAACTCAGGGAATTCTTTACTCTGCTGCATGATTTCGGATGTCTGCCGGGTTTGTTTACCCTTGCGGCAAAGGGATTGATTTGCGACTCTACATTTCCTTCGTTAGGAAGCTGTCTGCTTGTTGACGGCATTTATCTGGCCGTCGCGTTGCCTGCAGTCTATCAGGTGACCAAGAATTCAGCGGGGAATGAACATAAAACGTTAATGCAAAGCGCTGTATTTAAGCTGATGCCGGCCGCTTCTGCCGCCGGCGTGCTGATTTGGGGATCGTTGACGGCGGTCAGGCCGCAACAATGTCTGCTTTCCGTGATTCTGGCAGCTGTCCTCTACTTGTTGATCCGTTTTCTTTCTTACTCGAAGATTCAGTTGAATAAAATGATGCTGCTGGTACTGACCGTCGAGTTTCTGGTGGTTCAGGGAATTTTCTTGTCGTGGCGGGTCAGCGGCGGCTGGGGCATGACCCGGCAGACGACCGTCGAGGACGTCTTCTTTATCAATCATTATGATGGTCTTGGCAAAGTCGGAAGCTATTATAAATACTTTAACGTGGAGAATACCGCAAGTTTAAGTAAGGAGGATAAAGAAATCCTGATTCAGGCACAGGTGGAAACGGATAAGCGGTATCGCCGCCAAGGGTTGAAAGACGCGGCGGGCGTCATCCAAATGATTTACCGCACCCATGATGATAAATACAGTTATTATCTTCCTTATTATGCGGATATTATGGAACCGGCGATAGAACTGCTGGAAGAACAGGATGTTCCGATCTCCACTTATCTTCGTGTTGATTATCCGGGCTGGGAGAATGCCTTCTATTTACAAGGGCTGAACATCAAGCTGTTTTAATTCAGTTTGAGGTTATCCCTGTCAATTAAGCTGCAATGAAGAGTAAGCTAAACTCTGATTCGCTCCGCTTCTGCTTTCCATCCGGGAAAATTTGTAAAACCCGTTTATAAAGCCCTGAAATGACATTTCACCCGTTGACAAACAATTTGAAAATGCTATAATCTAAACGATTATTTGCGCGAGGAACAGAGGAGTAATCCGGAAACGCTGCAGCGAGAGAGTCCCGGCTGGTGAAAAGGGATATGCAGAATCCGGACGAATAAAGGCTGGGAGCGTCAACGCAGACCTGCGTTACGGGCAGACTGAAATCAATCAGTCACTAAGATGATTAAAGCGATTTAATCATGAATTAGGGTGGTACCACGATGACAACTCTCGTCCCTATCGGATTTGAGAGTTTTTTTATTAGCAAAAGGAGGAAAAGAAAATGGAACAGAAGTTATCAGAACAAGAACTGGTTCGCCGTCAAAAGATGGAGGATCTTCGGGCTAAAGGCATCGATCCATTTGGCCATGCGTTTGCGCGCACGCACCGTTCCGCCCAGCTGCGGGAAGAGTATGGCGAAGTAAGCCAGGAAGAGTTGGAAGAAAAGAAGATTCCGTGCGCCATTGCCGGCCGCATCATGACCAAGCGCCGGATGGGCAAGCTGGGCTTTATGCACTTGCAGGACCGCGATGGCCAGATTCAGGTCGTCGTCAACAAGGGCGTGGTTGGAGAAGAGGTTTATGAACTGTTTAAAGCTGCCGATCTGGGCGATATCGTCGGGATCGAAGGCTATGTCTGCAAGACCAACACCGGCGAACTGTCGGTGAAGGCGGAGAAACTGGAGCATCTGACCAAGGCGCTGCGGCCGCTGCCGGAAAAATTCCACGGCCTGCAGGATGTTGAGGAACGTTTCAGAAGACGGTATGTCGATTTGATCATGAATGAAGACAGCCGCAAGATCGCGATGCTGCGCCCGAAAATCATCCGCGCTGTCCAGCATTATCTGGATGGTCAGGGCTTGATGGAAGTCGAAACTCCGGTGCTGCAGCCGATTTTAGGCGGCGCCGCGGCAAGACCGTTTGTGACTCATCACAACACACTGGATATGGATTTCTATCTGCGGATTGCAACAGAGCTGCCGTTAAAGCGTCTGATCGTCGGTGGATTGGAAGGGGTTTATGAAATCGGCCGCCTGTTCCGCAACGAAGGCATGGATCCGAAGCACAATCCGGAATTTACAACCGTGGAAGCGTATGTGGCTTACAGCGATATCGAAGGGATGATGGCGCTGAACGAAGGTTTGTTTGAAAGCGTCGCGATGGAAGTCTTCGGCAAAACTGACTTCACGCTGGGCGACAAGCAGATTTCCCTGAAAGCTCCGTATAAGCGCTGGCACATGGTCGACGCGGTAAAGGAAGTCACCGGCGTTGATTTCTGGAAAGCCATGAGCGTTGAGGAAGCGCTGGCTTTGGCAAAGGAACACGGTGTTGAAGTTCAGCCGCATGAACGCACAGTCGGTCATATCATCAATCTGTTTTTTGAACAGTTCTGCGAGGAAAAGATCACGCAGCCGACGTTTGTCTATGGTCATCCGGTAGAGATTTCTCCGCTGGCCCGGAAAAATGCTAAGGATCCCCGGTTCACAGATCGCTTTGAGCTGTTGATCTACGGCACGGAATATTCCAACGCGTTCAGCGAGCTGAACGATCCGATCGATCAGCGCCAGCGTTTTGAGGAACAGCTGAAGCTGAAGGAAATGGGCGACGCGGAAGCCAGCGAAATGGACGTCGATTATGTCGAAGCGCTGGAATACGGCTTACCGCCGACCGGCGGCATCGGCATCGGCATCGACCGCTTCGTGATGCTGCTGACAGGCCAGGAATCAATCCGCGAAGTGCTGTTGTTCCCACACATGAAGAACCGCAACGAGTAAGAAATAGAAACACAAGAGGAATGGCTGATTCAAAGGCGATTCCTTTTTTTGTTGAATCAAGGAGGATGTTTCATTGGAATTTTTGTCGGTCATGCCTGTTTGTTTCCCAAGGGATCCGGAAATAAAAGAAACTGATAATTCAATCATGAATAATGGTAAAATGATAGCCGAGAGGTGAAGCCTATGTTTAAAACCGGCCAGTTATCCCGGGCTTTTGAAATTGATCGAACAAGCTTGAACTATTATGTCCGCACCGGTCTGCTCAATCCGGATATGCTGGACAATCAATATCATACCTACTCGTTTCAGGATTTCGTCGCGCTTTCCTATATCCGGCATTACCGCGGTCTCGGCTTTTCCATGAGCGAGATTAAAGCGCTGACACGGCAGAGCGACAACGAGGAAAAACTCCAATATTGCCAGAATGAAATGCAGACGATTGACGATCAAATCCGCCTGCTGCGGCTGAAACAGCGCTTTCTGGAAAATTTCATCAACCTGCTTCGTTTCTATGAAAGCTATCGCGATCATCCCATGCTGCTGATAACGGAACCTTATTATTTTATCAAACGGGAAGCGTTGGGCGATCCGGTGCTGAAGGCGTTGTATAAGCAGCTGCCCAGCAATGAATTCACGGCAATCTGCGATCAGGACTTCAAAGTGACGCTGCGGCCACAGTCGGCGCAGGGACTGGTGCTGAAAGAAGCGTGGGTCAAAGAATTTCAGCTTCCGCTGCCGGAACAGGCTATTTTTTATCCGGCGGAACAGCGCTGCCTCTGCGCGTTTCGCGTCGGGGGAACTGCGTTTGAAACGCAGCTGCAGGCGTCCTTGCGCGGTCTCTATCAGACAATGGAAAACCAGGGGGTGCGGCTGCAGCGGGAGTTCGTCATTTATCTGTTGATCAGTAAGTACAATCAGGCGGACGAATATTTCGACGTCTATGTCGATATTCCTCTGAAAACGCTTGACTGATGAATAGTTCATCAGTTTATACTTGCTTTGTGAGCGGATGAACGAGATCTGCTTTCAAGGAGGGAAAGATTTTGAAAGAGTG
>OLOD01001686.1_pt1 | contig 12945 bp, 8 predicted proteins | sample 1671921 | NCBI WGS metagenome assembly OLOD01 (sample SAMEA3136626, study PRJEB25190) | human gut metagenome | biome: human gut; feature: human-associated habitat; material: faeces | place: Austria | collected 2013
CTGCCATAAAAGCGATATACAAGAGTGAAATGCTTTGCCCTGCAGCTACCCAACGATGTGATTTGGCTATGCCTAAAAGTTGGGCTACATTCTACAATCTTGAAGTGGTCATTGCTCTTGCATTCAGATTGAACACCTATGAGGCGAGCAGAATAAGACAAAAGGTGTTGGAGAACCTTTATCTACAAAAAGAGAATGGCAATAGCCTATTTATATGGTTAGGAGAAAAATATATGGGCAAATAAGATCGCATATTAAATCTTTTCATTAAATTTGTTGTCAAATATTGACTATTCAAGATAAATCAAATAATTGAACATTAACATGAGTGATATAGTTAACACAACGGAGTATGCCGAACTGACCAATGCTGTTCAGGCGATTAAGGGTGCTATTCTGCAAAGTCAACAGCATGCGTTAGCTGCGATAAACCAAGAGCAGTTGGCACTTTATTATGGAATTGGACGCTTTGTTTCAATGAATACACGAAATAAGAATTGGGGCAAAGGTTTCATTGAAGCAGTTAGCGAGCAACTTCGCAAAGAATTACCTGGGTTAAGGGGGTTTTCCGCTGCGAGTCTGCGAAAGATGCGTACATTCTATGAAGAGTGGCAGATGCTTTCTGATAATTCGTTCGTTGAAACGAACAAATTGGTAGATATTGAGAGTAATTCGTTCGTTGGAACGAATGAATTACCGACTGTACAGTTTAAGATAGATGCAAATTTCCCGATTACCGCATTTATGAACATTGGTTTTACGCATCATTATGCCATCATCAGCAAAGTAAAGGATGTAGAACAAAGGAAATTTTATATTCAATTTGCAGCAGACACCAAAGCAAAGGTTGAGGATTTGGAACAGATCATAAATGATGATTTGTATAGCCATCAAGGAGAATTGCCAAATAATTTCAAGAAAACAATCCCCGACCAATTGCAAGCGTATCGTGCCATTACAATGTTCAAGGATGAATATCTGCTTGACTTCATCAATACCGAAGAACTGTTCATTCGTGATAAAGACAGAGACGAGCACGTGATAGAACAGCGTATAGTGCAGAATGTGAAAGAGTTTATTATGACATTCGGCAAGGACTTTACATTTGTAGGCAACCAATATCATTTGGAAAAATTCGGTGTGGAAGAGTTTCCTGATTTACTATTCTTCAACAGAGAATTGGCCGCTCTTGTATGTGTTGAGTTAAAAGATGGTCCATTTAGAACTTCTTATTTGGGTCAATTGGCCGGATACCTGCGTATCCTAGATGATGAAGTACGAAAGCCTAACGAGAATCCCTCTATAGGTATTATCCTTTGCAAGAGTGCTAATAAGAAATTTGTTGAGTATGTAATTCAAGACTATGACAAACCTATGGGAGTGGCTACATATAAGACAACAGCCGATATGGATGAACGCTTGAAGAGATTGCTTCCTCCTGTTGAAGAACTGGAAAAACTTCTTTAATTCATTGCGTATGTTGTTAGGAAAGAGGATAAAGGAATTAAGGGAGGAACAAAAACTGCTTCAACGGCAGTTAGCTGCTATTCTTGAAATAGACACTCCTATGTTTAGCAAGATTGAACGTGGCGACAGGCGAGCAAAGCGTGGGCAGGTTATAACCCTTGCCCAACAATTCAAAGTTGATGAAAGGGAACTACTCACATTATGGTTGGCTGACAAAGTTCTTGATGCCTTAAAAGAAGGTGATGATAAATTGAAACAGGAAGCTATAAAGGTAGCCCAGAAAGTCCTAATTTAAAACCATGCATGAATGGGAACAGTGGACATAGACGCTATTGTTGCAAGACTTCATAAATTGGAGGAGGAGAATTCAAGGTTGAAGACTCTTCTCTCCAAGCACGGAATATCGTATGAAGAAAGAAAGCAAGAGCCCACTCCTGTAGTATCCAAATCTGAGAATAAAGACTCTGCAATGCAACGCTTATCATTGCAAGAAAAGGTAAAACTATTTCGTTCCATTTTCAAAGGGAGAGAGGATGTATTTGCAAAAAGATGGTATAGTGATGTCACGAAGAAATCAGGTTATCAACCTGTATGCGATCGTGAATGGAACAGCGAGTTTTGTGACAAGCGTAAGTATAAGTGCACAGAATGTCCCAACCGCCTTTTTGCATCGTTAACCGATGAGCATATTTATAATCATCTTGCAGGAAAAGACAATTTTGGAAGAGACGTTGTAGGTGTTTATCCGATAATGAGTGATAACACCTGCAACTTCCTATGCACAGACTTCGATGATAAGAGTTGCGAACACGGCTTTCAAAATGATGTTCTTGCATTCGTTGGTATTTGTAAAGAATGGGAAATTCCTTGCTATATTGAACGTTCTCGCTCCGGTAAAGGTGCGCATGTTTGGATTTTCTTTGAAACACCAATCACTTCCACAAAAGCAAGAAAATTAGGAAAGATCATCCTCTCTGAAGCGATGAACAAAGATGCTCATCTTTCTTTTAATTCTTACGATAGATTTTTCCCAAATCAAGATACTTTACCTGAAGGAGGATTTGGTAATCTCGTGGCTCTGCCACTACAAGGGAAAGCCAGGCGTGACGGCAACAGCGTCTTTGTAAATAAAGAGTTTCAGCCATATACGGACCAATGGGACTTTTTACTCAAGGTTCAAAAAATAGATGAAACAAGAATTATAGATATTATCCAAAAGCATAATTCATCAATAGGAGAACTAACAAAAAGCAGTGAAAGCAGACCTTGGGAAACTCCTAAACCGACAACCATTGAAAAAACTGATTTTCCATCAAACGTTACCATAATAAGGGCAAATATGCTCTATATCCCGTTGGTCGGATTATCAGCAAAGGCTATCAACCATTTCAAGCGTGTAGCAGCCTTTTACAATCCGGAGTTCTATGCAAAACAAGGGATGCGTTTATCCACATATGACATTCCACGCATTATTTCTTGTTCTGAGTTGATGGATGCTTATCTTGCCATACCTCGTGGCTGTGAAGATGATGTTATTGATGTCTTAAAACATTATAATGTAGAGTATCTAGTTGAAGATAAAACCAATCATGGACGGCAACTTGATGTGATATTTAGAGGAGCACTTCGTGAGGAGCAACAAACGGCCATGAATTGTCTGCTTTCACACAATATCGGAACACTATCAGCAACAACAGCCTTTGGAAAAACAGTGTTTGCTATAGCAATGATTGCCAAACGCAAAGTAAACACACTAATATTGGTTCATCGAAAATCATTGCTTGATCAATGGAAAAACCATTTAGAGAATTTTCTAGAAATCAATGAGGTTGTTGTAAATGATGGCAAGAAACGAAAGAGTAAGAAACAAAAATCTCCAATAGGAACTCTTTATTCGGGTAAGAACTCTATACATGGTATTATTGATATAGCCTTGATACAATCATGCTTTGATGGTAATGAAGTGAGCCCGTTTGTCGAGAACTATGGAATGGTAATCGTTGATGAATGTCATCATGTATCGTCTGTCAGTTTTGAACAGGTTCTTCGCAAGGTGAAAGCGAAATATGTCTATGGGCTTACGGCAACTCCTATTCGCAAGGATGGTCATCAGCCGATTATCTTTATGCAATGCGGCAAAATCAGATTCACGGCAGATGCTCAAAGCCAAATGAATAATCAAAGTTTCTCCCGTATTCTTATACCGCGTTTTACAACATTCAGAAATATATCTTCGGATGATAAAACATATACTCAGGTTGTTGAGACAATCTCAAAAGACGAAGTAAGGAACAGACTGATTATTGATGATGTGCATAAGGCAATAGTCGAAGGCCGCACTCCTATTGTTCTTACAAGCCTTACCTCACATGTAAGAGTACTTGCCGATATGTTATTGCCTTATGCTGATAATGTAATAACTCTTGTTGGTGCAGATTCCACAAAAGAGAAAAGGTGTGCAATGGAACGTTTGCAGAACATATGCATGACTGAATCCTTGGTAATTGTTGCCACCGGTAAATATATCGGTGAGGGTTTTGATTATCCAAGACTCGACACACTGTTCCTTGCATTGCCAATATCGTGGAAAGGCAATATTGCCCAATATGCCGGAAGGTTGCATCGAGATTATAAAGGCAAAAGTGAGGCACGCATTTACGACTATGTTGATGTCAGAGTTCCTCTTTGCGATTCGATGTATCGTAAACGATTGAAAGGGTATGTATCTGTTGGTTACGGAACTATGGCAACAATCAATATGGCGGAAACCACAAAACAAGAATTGATTTTTGACGGCAATACTTATAGGACGACATTTCATCAAGATCTTATTGCAATAAAGCAAAGTCTTGTGATTTCTTGCCAGAGGATAAAATACAAATATCCACCTCGTCTTATTTCTCAACTCCGAGATTTATTGCACAATGGGATAAAAATAGCCATACATATCAAGGAACGGGGATATAATGAGGCGGATTTGTCAAATGCAGGGATTGATTTCATACATAGAGAAGACTTGTCTATACAATGTGCTGTAGTAGACAGTTCCATAGTCTGGTACGGCAACGTCAATTTCTTCGGGTATAACAACGAAGACAATAATGTTATGAGAATATGTGATGCATCAATTGCGAGTGAATTGTTGAATGTTATATACGAAGAAAACCTATAATGGGTCCTTATGGGAGATTTCTATAGAGACAGGGAGATTTATTGAAAAGGACGCTTAATGATAGATTGCAAAGATAAATATCTTTTTTGAATTTAACAGCGAATTTGACAAAAAGGAACAGCCTCAACAAAAAACATAGATGCAAACAATTCGCAAATCCTAAAAATCATTAACTTTGTAGCAGTATTAAATTTATTGATAAGTAAATCATAATAGAAGTAGCATATGGATAATGTTTTATTCCCTTCACTATATGAAGAAGATTATATTCTTCGTTCATTGGGAAGCATTGTAACTCAGCCAGATGTGGCTTTGACGGAACTCGTTGCGAATGCTTGGGATGCTGGTGCATCGCATGTTACATTATCCATCCCAGAGGAAAAGAATCAATTACTATATATTGAGGATGATGGTGTTGGTATGTCCGAATTAGAATTTCAACACCATTGGATGACACTACGTTATAACCGTTTGAAAGAACAAGGCCGAAATGTAATATTCCCTAATGGAGAAAAGGGCAATAGATGCGCCTTTGGCAGAAATGGTGTTGGAAGACATGGTTTATTCTGTTTTGGAAATGAATACAAAGTAATTACCATAAAAGATGGCAAAAAACTAACATTTAAAATAAAGCCTAATGTAGAGTCTCAACCATTTGCAGTTATAGAAAAAAAAGAAGAAACTAGTACAGGAAATGGAACAAGACTAGAGGTAGTTGTTACCAAGAATCTTCCTGCTATTAACAAAATCTCTGAAATTTTATCTGCAAGATTTCTTCATGATCCACAGTTTAAGATTACCGTAAATCACAGAACCTTAGAATTGGAAGACTTGACAGGAGAAATAGAACCTGCAGAGATTGACATAGAAGGAACAAATATTCACCTTACAGCATACTTTATTGACTCCACAAAAGCTGGAAGAAAAAGCATATTTCAAGGAATTGCATTTTGGCAATCAGGAAGGCTTGTGGGTGAGCCATCTTGGTCTCTTGGTAGAAATTTAGTTTTAGACGGAAGAACCTCTTTAGCTAAGAGGTACACATTTATTATTAAGTCAAATGATTTAGCAGAATATATAAAAGAAGACTGGAGCGGTTTTAAAGTCTCAGATGAAATTGAGAAAGTTTATCAAGCAGTAGAAAATTTTGTAAATAATTCGTTTGAGAGTGTTGCCCTCGCTACAATTTCAAATGTAACAGAAAATCTGGATACTCCTATTAAGCAGTCACTTAAAAAAGTTAATCCTTTAGTCCGAGAGGAGGTAAAAAGTGTAATAACAGAAATAGTTAAGACGAATCCTAAAGTTAAACAAGAATCTGTTAATCTTGTTGTTCAGACTATTATCAATATGGAAAACTCCAAAAACGGACATGAATTATTAGAGAAACTATCTACATTAAGTTCAGATGATATTGATGGTCTGAATAGTTTGTTAAGCAAATGGACTATAAGTGACGCTCTAGTCGTTCTTAATGAAATTGATAGAAGGCTTTCAATTATAACTGCCATTCGAAAACTCGGAAAAGACAAAACAACTGATGAGCTACATGTTTTGCATCCAATGATTGCTGAGTCAAGATGGTTGTTTGGTCCCGAATACGAATCGTCTGAATATATTTTTAATCAACAAATGAAGACTGCCGTTGAGAAGATATTTACAGATGTCAAATATTTAACGTCAGATGCAAATTACAAAAAGAGACCAGATTTAATTTGTTTGCCTAATAGCACTGTTGGAGTAACTGGAATAGAAGATATACCATCCGACCTTGGATTAGTCAAAGTGCGAAAATTGTTGCTTATTGAACTTAAAAAAGGAGGATTTAAGATTAAAAGAGAAGAGCGCAATCAAGCACAAGGATATGTAGAGGATTTATTAAATTCTAATTTAGGTGTAGACTGTCAGATAACAGCTTATGTTGTTGGTGATTCTATTGCTGACAATTTAACATCACCTACCAAAATCGGAGAAAATGGTAGAGGTACTCTTTTTGTTACAACATTTGATCAACTAGTGGATACTGCAGAAAGACGAATGTTTGGGCTTAGACAAAAAATAGCATCTCGATATGACGATGTTCCTGGTATGGATTTATACGCACAAGTAAGGTTAAATATATAATTTATTGGTTAAAAATGTTAATTTCAACAATAAAAACGAGATTGAATCAGTTATATTTGCATTTAGCTTTGCATAAATAATATAGTTCATTATACATAAACTAATTTTCGAAGTTATGAACATAGATTTTATCATAAAGATGTGCCGAGGTTCAATATTTGCTCCCACTGTATCGTATAATGAAGATACATGGGAGAAACTGGCTCCGAAATTCATAGGCTTTTTACCCTCTGAAAAGGGTTCTCCGACAATTAATTTACAAGGAAATCTCATTCAATTAGGTGGGCCGACATGGGTCTTGGCCTCTAAAAAGGAAAATATTGAAATACACTTTTTAGAAGGGAAAATAGATGTAATCATATTGGCAAGAAATAGCATATATACAAGCGAAACTATAGAGTCTTTATGTTTAAGAGTTAAGGATATTTTTGAAAAAATTGTCACTACATTAGATTTAAAAGCTACCAGATTAGCTTTCTCCCCTTTGTTGCTTAGTAGAAATACAGAACATGGAGAGATAATAGAATTTGTCCGTTCTATATTCAATAATAGAACATTCAAAGGTGAAAGAATAGATAATTGTGATTTCAGCAATGTTTTCAGAATTAGAAATGACATTAATGGGACAGGGATAGTCGTAAATCATTTAGCCAATTTTTCTGTAACTCAAAACCCAATCGAGGAAAGTGGGAAATTAATAATGAGAGAAGCTTTACAGCTTAATGTTGATATAAATACTATTGTAGGAAAGAATTACATTTTTTCAATTGAAGATATAAATGATTTCTTTAGCAAATCATCAAGTCTGACCATTGATTTTGTATCATCGTATTTTGAATAACCTCAATATATGGAAATAGGAACATCCACATATGATTATATTTTATCACAATACAAAAATGTGATAGAACGAAGCAATTGGAGAAGTCACTCTAACTTTCCCTTAGATGATGTTTTATATGAATTGTTGTCAAAGAGAAATATCTCAGAATCAACAAATCAAACTAGCATTAATATACAGAACTTTGAGTTTTTACAATTTCTTCGCTCAAAAGAAGTATATTTCATAACACTTCTTCATAGATGTGATTTCGAAGATGGAGTAATTAATGATTCTATTACATTTATACAACAGAATTTACAAATTAACGAAAGTGTTACTTGTAATTGGCTGAATGAACTATATGGTAAATTTATTGAGGACAAATTAGTCTTATGTGGAATATTACGAATTATTGCATTTTTGCATATAACACATTATGAGTCAACTTTTATACCTATGATTCTTGCGAGTTTAAGGGACAGCTCTACTGATTGTCAGGAAGCCGCATTAATGTTAATAGAAGTAATAAGAACCCCTGAATGTATTGATGCAATCAAAAATACTGAGTTCTCTTCCCCTTGGATTAAAGAATATGCCGATAATGTATTAGAAGAATTAGAATTAGAATCTAATGTTAATAAGAAAAATTAAATCTATTGGTTGTTGGGACCCAAACAAAATTAATGAAAAGATTAACCGGTCAGATGCGACAATACCAGGTGATACAATATCTGATTTAAAAACAGATCAGAATGGGTTATCTGTGTGGTACACTCCAGACTTAGAAGAAGAAAATATTGCCCCAATCTTAGCAGCAATAGCCGTAAGTCGGGATACGGTTCAAAAAGTATCTTATGTCGTATTGGAAGAGTCCGAACTTGAAAAAATGGAGATATACGCAAAACAAGTTGATGGATTGGCTCCTGGTATTACTGATAGTACTATATTAAGTTGTCATCATGATTTAGTTGATATAGACTACAAAAGATTGGGAATACTTGCAGACTATATCTCTAACTTAATTAAAGAGCAGAAAGGTAAAACAAAAAATGAAAGAGCAATAAAGGACTATATAAATAATTTAATTCAAACTAATAGAATTGAAAAAGAAAGTTTAAAAGAAGGAATTCTTAAATCAATATAATAAATTCGGCGTTCACTTGTTGAGGGTGAACGCCGAATCTTTATCAGCTTATTGCATTCATGCCGTCTATTAAATCCTGATAGGTAGCCACTTTGTGGTACTTTACATTGGCAGTGGAGATGGAGTTGAACAATTTCTCTGCACAATCAATTTTGGCTCGCTCGATGGCAGATAAGTCCATTGACGACATTGAACCTTTGGTTTCGGCTACGAAAAAGATATGCTTTACATCATTTTTCTTCATAGCGATAGCCCAGTCGGGAGCGTAATTACCTACGGGTGTAGGAATCTGGAAGGTGCGTGGTAGCTTAGCATATACCACTACTTCGCTTGCTTCGTCAAGGTCGTGTGCAAATTGGCGTTCGCCCTTGCTGTCGCTGAATACATAGTCGGTGATATGCTTTTTCGCCTCGTAAGCTCGGTCAAAGTCCATCTTGCTCTTGACAGTGAAGATGTCGCTATCGTACTTACCTTCAGTGATATTGTAGTGGATGGCCTCTACAATCATCGTTGATTTCTGCTCTTTGATGATGCTTATTACCTTACGGATAAACTCTTCCGGATTGTTCTTGAACAAGTAGAGTTTGCTTTGCTTGATACCTTGCAGTATCTTCACAACAGTACGGCGAGTAAGGTTTGCACCTTTGGCAATATCACCTACAAGGTCATATTTGACTGTTGAGGTACATACATCCGTCAGTTCACGAGATTGTGAACGAGTATCGCCAAATTCAGTTACTTGGCTTTCATCCTGCGTTCCCTCAACCATCACATAGCGAAGCTGCTTGACCTCCAAATCCTTGTTGATGTATAGAATTGCCTTATCAATAAGTTCGTTGCTATCGTAACTTACCTGATAGACATACTGATGGTTAATTTCATTCCATAAGGCTTGGAACTCTGCTTTATTGAAATTCTCATTCAGCTTATTATCGGGTGTAGTGGTCTTTTCCTCAACAACCATATCATCCAATGCCTTCGGGTCAAATATAGAGTTGATAAGTCGGGTAACACCCTCAGCTATCGGTTGTAACTTTTGTGGCAATGGAGCAATAGTGCCATTGGCTACAGCCTCACGATATTCGGGAGTGATGTTCTTCCGACCGTCAATATAGCCGTTGTCCTCCAAATAGATGATGATACGGCTTGCTTCGGTTTCGCTGATAGTGTGTATCTCTTCTCCAATCTTGATTTGCTTGCCTGTAAAATAGGTAACGGTTGCTTTGGCTGCTCGTTCACGAAGTACATCGCGAGTTTCACGCTGCAAGGCAGTGGTAAAGTCAGCATAGCTTTCGTTGGCTATCACCGTCAATTTGTTTACTTCGTGTACATCTTCGCCCAATAGTTCGGCATCCATACGGGTACCGTGCTTATCCACACAGATTCGCAACCCACGACCTACTTCTTGGCGTTTGGCGGTGGTGGAATTGCTATGGCGAAGTGTACAGATTTGAAATACATTCGGATTATCCCATCCCTCACGCAATGCCGAGTGAGAGAATATGAAGCGCGTAGGCTCCTCGAAACTCAATAAGCGTTCCTTGTTCTTCAGGATAAGTTCGTAAGCCGAAATATCATCGGATAGTCCTGTCTTCTTCTCCGCCTTACTATCAATCATTCGTCCGCTCTTCTTGTCTATGGAGAAGTAACCACGATGTACATCTTGCGGATAGAAGTGGCGAAGGTATTCGTTGTAGTCCTCATCCCAAATATGAAACTCGTTACTTACAAGGCGAGAATATTCCTCCTCAAACATCTTGGAACACTCCTTTTACCTCGTTGCCATCCTCATCGTAACTCTTGTATTTCGCCACTTCGTCAATGAAGAACAGCGACAAGCATTTGATTCCACGCTTGAATAGTTGGCGTTCCTTTTCAAAGTGTGACATTATGGTTTCGCGTATCTGCACACGCTGCATATTCAGTTCGTTGGTGTCGCCAATTACTTCGCCTCGGCGTATGGTCGTACCATTAAGAAAAGTTACATAACCGTTCACGTTGATTTCCGAAACGGTAAAGCCATCGTATTGAGCCAATCCGGATTCTTCACGCAGACTGTCGCCTACACCAAAGGTCTTTATCTTGCGGACGATAGTGCCCGATGCTGTTTTGGTCTCTATCTCTATGCGAGCCATTGGTGGTTGCTTGGGAGAGAGAACAATGTTATCCAAATAGAGATAACTGTTCGTTCCTCGCAGGTTCTTTACCTCGAAGCCCTTTACATGGATACGCTTCACCAACTTCTGACGATAGGCATCGAGTGCATCCAACGCATAGATGGTATCGTGCTTGGTCTTGTGTGTCGCCGAGTAGTTAAGAACAAACAACGGATTGAATCGCTTGATACCTGCTTGTGTAGCATCGCCCTCCATCTTCTGCGGTTCGTCCATAATGATAATAGGATGATTGGCTGCAATTACATCTATAGGTCGGCGACTGCCAAACTCATCACGCTTGGAATATATGATACGGCTCTCCTTGCTCTTGCCACCCTCTTTCATTGAGGCGGCAAAGGCCTGGGTATTGATAATCATTACGCTTAGTCCCGAATCGGAAGAGAAACTGTCGAGCTGTTGCAGGTTGCTACTGTTATAGATAAACCAACGAGCCTTTTTGCCATAGTATTCCATAAAGTGCTCTTCCAACATCTTGAAACTTTTGGCTACACCCTCACGAATGGCAATACTTGGCACTACAATGATGAACTTACTCCAACCATACTGCTTATTCAGTTCAAACATTGTCTTGATATAGACATATGTCTTACCTGTACCCGTCTCCATCTCAATATCGAGGTTTACTGCACCTACACCTTTGGAAAGTGTAGCAGACGGAGTTATATCATACAAGTTTTGTATGGCATTGATATTTTTGAGCAGTGTTCTCCCGTCTAACTCTATATGATGGTTGCGGAAGCCTGTTTCACCTTCAAAGTCTATTTGCTGTTGAGTGCGTTTGCCTAAATCACGGCGATACTCTGCCACTCTGTGCGATGGCTGTCCGGTAAAGACTGATACAGTATTTTCTACTGCATCGGTCTGGTATTGCTGAATCTTAAACTTGAACTTCATAAAACCTTCGTTTAGATAATTCTGCAATTAGTATCGGGCGAATAGTGCTTGAAAATCTGCTCAAAGTTATCAATCACATTGTCGTTGGCTGCTGAGGCGTCACGCATAACAAAGTAGATAGGCTGTAACTTGGCAATCTCTGTAATGGTCGATTCGTTTACATCACGATCGAAGCAAGCCACAAGGTAGTTATCATCTACAAAATGAACATTCTTACCTGCTATTTGCTTGCTCTCAATCTTTGCTGACAATTCTATGCCGAGGTCGAGCATTACTTGGAAAAGTAAATCCTCATTGGTGCGGTCTGACTTTACATTCTCATTAAAGAGCGATTGCAACTCAAATTCCTGCGGAGTATAATAAACATCTTCCATATTTGAGGAGTCGAGTTTTAAAACTCTAAAACCTGTGTCGAGGCTTTGAGCCGATAAACCAGCCTCCTCCTTAATTTTCTTTCCTGCTCGGCGGATGCGTTCTTTTCCTATTTCGCAGATATTCTTGTAACCTGCTTTGTAGGCTTCGCTCTTCTCATCCGTCTTTTCTGGCAACTGTACCATAATGAATTTGCGGTTGCCTCCATCTTCAGCATTTAATTTCATTACGGCGTGAGCTGTGGTAGCTGAGCCTGAGAAGAAATCCAAAATCGTACTTTCGTCATTAGATGTTATCATATTTACAAAGGACTCGATAACATTCTCGTCTTTTGGGAAATCAAATAATTTCCCGTCAAGCAATGATTCAAGTCTTTTTGAGGCACCGCGACCATCTTTGTAGAAAACAGTAGATGGCAATTCATATTCCATTTCTTTAAGATACTTCTTGACCTTTGGAACTGATGTTTCATCTGAGCCAAAATATATTCGACCTTCTTCAACCAATTTATCTAAAGTTTCTTCTTTCCATCTCCAACCTAATGACGGTACAGCTGTTTCTTTTTTTGTTATAGGATGAATTAATGGCTTATGACATCTTGATTCTGGCCTATCTGGAGCACATGAGTTGTCTGCAAAGAAAAGTCCTTTTTCATCAACATAGTTATAATGTTTAGAATTATATGCAGGGTCATTCTCTGGAAGAGAAGCAAAGAATTTTCTTATTTCCACCTGTATCTTAGAATGGGCATTCCCGTAAGTACGCTTTAATG
>OLOD01001687.1_pt1 | contig 12944 bp, 10 predicted proteins | sample 1671921 | NCBI WGS metagenome assembly OLOD01 (sample SAMEA3136626, study PRJEB25190) | human gut metagenome | biome: human gut; feature: human-associated habitat; material: faeces | place: Austria | collected 2013
GTTGTGCTGTCATACAGCACGGTTTCTTTCTTGTCACTGCCTACATAAGTCAGACGGTAGCTGTATCCGCCGCCCGCCGCAGACTGCTGTGCATCCTCCAGTGTCTGGATGACTTCGTTGGTCATATACCAGTCGGTACTTCCACTGTCGGAATTCATTACGTTTACTTTCAGTTCGATGCTGTCACCCGGCTGGATATTTGCCATCTCGTCTGTCACATCATTATCCTGAAAATTACTGCTCATCTTGCTGCCGTCGAATGTCACCTGCCATCCGTCAGCTCCCTGATAATCTCTTGCAAATGCTGTTGTCACTGCCCCGGCCGTCATTACGAGGGTCATTACGAGGCACAAAATCTTCTTCTTCATAGCTCTGTACCTCCTTACTGCAGACTCATAACAGTCTCATCATCGTTCACGCTGACATCCACACCCCAGGCACTCTTGATCGCTTCCTGTGCATTATGCGTCTGGACTGCATCTACTTCCGCATCTACATGAAAACTGTAACCGTCATATTTATAAGTGTATCGAATGGTATTTCCATCTACCTGCTTTGTCACATCCTGTGCAATGGATTCATTGACACGGATCGTATCGGACAGTGCCGGTGTGGTCTCTCCCACTGGCAATGCCTTTGTATAATACAGAACCGTACGCTCCGGTGTGGACTGATCCTCTGCGATCACCCAGCCGTTATCAGTCAGATAATTCAATTCGATCAGATCCGGAGACAGCGATGTATTTTTCTTTCCCTCGGCATCCTGCCAGCTTCTGGTCAGAATGACACGAACGAATGTATCAATGTTTCCGCTATTCTTCACGCTGATGGCTTCATTATAGCGTTTGCCCGGTGTAAACTTCTCATCCTCACCCAGCATATTTGCAAGCAGTGTACCCTCTGTGCTACCTGACCACTCATTATCTGATACATAATCCCTGCTGCTGACTACCGCATCATTTTCTACCAGAGATACACCGATACTCTGCATATTCATCTGTGCGGAATAATTCTCACTGTAATATGTCAGTGCCGCTCTCGCACTTCCCACACCACTTCCTACCAAAAGCACTGCGGAGGCAGCCAGAAGCAGGACTGTGATCTTCGGAAATGATTTCTTTCTCTTCTTCATGTCAACCTACCTCCTACTCCTGTGTATCGCCACTGTCTGCTGTCACTGCATGATTCCAGTCAGCATAAGCATTTCCATTTGCATCGAACAGAACCGGTGTACATTCCTGAATGACTACGACATTGAATTCAGAAGCTTTCTCGTCACCTGACGGGAACTGATAAGAGATATTCAGCTCCTGCTTCGTCGTTTCACCTGCCGGAAGGACACTTTCATAATACCAGTATCCGTCATCACCTGCCTGCCATCCACCATCCGGTGCCAGATACGTCAGTGCCACCGGCGCAAATGCTTTGACTCTGACGAAACAATCATAATCGCCTTTATTGATGATGGTGACATGTTTGCCTTTTTCATCGATCTTCTCATCCGGAACAGTGGTCGTGAATCCCATATTCATCTTGACACCACCGCCCGCTGTGGCATATGTCGTAAAATATGCCATGGCACTTCCCACGGTCAGGGAGCCGGTCAGAGCGATCGCTGCAGCCGCCAGAACCAGTGGTTTCTTATGTAGCTTTCTCATTTGGCATCCCTCCTTTTATCTCACTTCAGCAATATCATACAAGCCCTTATCATTTAATTCAAAATGGTTGATCACGCCGTAGCCGCCATTGGTACTGTCATTGACGTCATTGACAAAGGAAACCTCTGCCACCGGTGCATCCGCCTGGCTGTATTCATCATTTGCTTTGATCACTGTCTCAACTCCGTTGTCAGATTTCAGGTCATAAGATGCCCCGCTGTATACCTCAGTCACTTTCACGACAGCCCCTGCCGGAAGTCCTGTAAGATGTACGGACTGATCACCAACCGCATCAAAGGTCAATGCCTCGACTTTGCTTTCTTTCTTATCACCATTTGTAATATCGATCTGGAAAACGAAGGTTGCCTTATCGCCAAAAGTAGTATTCTGATTTTTCAATGTCTTGTTGATGATCAGATCTCCGGTTCTCTGCTGCTGCTCCGGTTTCAGGCCGATGGCATTGTCACCGGTGAGATTATATACCCAGGCATCGCTGGTTCCCTCGCCGCTGTAATAGTTATTCGGCAGAGAAATCAGATACGGTGTAAATGTATAGACATAATTCGGTGTTACCAGCTGTTCTACCGATACGAGATAAAGTCCGGTCTCCAGATTCTTCACCGCAGCTTTTCCGTTTTTGATGGTAGGATCTGCTGCAACAGCGGTGTTGGCTGTCACCATATCCTCTGCAGCCTGTGCACGTTCCTGCCATTTAGCTGCGGAATCCTTACTTTCCCGGCTCAGTGCACTCAGATCCAGTCCGGAAAAGTCACCCACCGGTGCATAAGCTCCGGCTTTATCTACAGAAGCGACCCGATACAGCTTTACCGACAGGTCATTCGTGTTCAGCTCCTCATACTCACCGCCCACGGAAAACTCCACCGAGCAGTCTTTTCTATCCACATCTATCGCACTCGCCGCCCATACACCAGGCAGAACGAATACCGACAATGCCACGGCAAATGCCAGTAAGATGGCACTTCCTTGTTTTACTCTTTTTTTCATCATCGCCTCGTCTCCTCCTTTAATGTCTTTCCTCTATGTATTGCGCTGTTTTCTTCCTGATGCGACTTTCATGATCACAATGATCAGAACCGTGATCGCAATTCCGAGAAGCAGATATAACATATAGTAGTTCTGGATCGCGTGCAGCATAGTGTCTGCTACGGAACCTGTTACTTCCTCTTCTCCATTATATGGTACTCTCGTACCTCTGACAAGAAGTCTGTGGGAATTGACACCATACGGTGTACAGGTAAATAACGTCACCTGATCCTTTCCATCCTCAATCTTTAATGCATTCTGCAACGTCTCATGATCATCCTTGTCCACCATCGGCAGGATCTGATCTACCTGATAGGCAAGTACCTCATCCAACACATGGATGTAAAATTTGTCACCGGCTTCCATCTGATCGATATCGGTAAAAAGTCTGGCACTCGGCAGACCTCTGTGTGCCGCCAGCACTGCATGATTACTTTCTCCTCCAATCGGAAGCTTCGTACCGTTCAGATGTCCGACTCCGGTCTGAAGTACATCATCGCCGGTTCCATGATAAATTGCAAGTTTGATATTGATCTTCGGAATGGACAGATATCCCATCACTCCGTTGTCTTCTACATTCAGAACCTTCCAGTAATCTGTATTTTTCAGATCACCGTCATCTTCGCCAAACACATCTCCGTAGAGATCATTGTCGGTAATGGTCTGATTAAAGGCTTCCGCTTTCTGCCACTCATCGGTAAAATCCGTCGCGTCCAGGGATTGTAAGTTATCTTCATAATTACTGATCAGCTGATTCTGTCGGTATGTATTCCACTGATTGGAGATCGTCGGATAAGCCAGGATGCCGAATCCAACGAGAAACAGTAATCCGAAAAGAACCGGAGCCAATCTCCTCTTTTTCTTTGCAGGTTTCTCCTGCGGTTCTACTTCTTTCATTCTTCTGTTTCCTTCTCCCGTACTACTTTCTTTCTGAATCGTTTCTCTCTGATAAACAGAATCAGGATAAACACTCCGGTAATCAAAATTCCTACGATTACCCAGAGCAGATAATTTGTATGAAGGCTGATGCCGCTGAGCGGTGTCTGCTCTGCTGCTACTTCATCTGCCACATAATCCACACGGTGTCCACGCACCAGAAGTCTCTGTGTATTCACACCATATGGGGTACAGGTCAGCAATGTCACCAGGTCTTCTCCCTCTTCGACGGCCAGTGCATCGGTATCTTCCGGTTCAACCACCAGAATCTGATCCACTTCGTAACATAATGTGTTATCCAGCACATGAATCAGGAAATGATCGCCGATCTTCATCTGATCCAGATCGGTAAAAAGAGAAGCACTCGGTAAACCGCGGTGTGCGGAAATAACTGCATGTGTGCTCTCACCGCCAATCGGAAGGGAACTTCCTTCCAGATGTCCTGCTGCTTGCTGCAGCACCTCATCACTTGTTCCGTGATAAATCGGAAGCTTGATGGCGATCTTCGGGATCTCTACGATTCCCATCATGCCGTCCCCGGTCAGGTTCAGGCAATTCATATAGGTACTGTCTTCTTCCTCTCTGGCATCCGCAACAGCAAAGGAATCAGGCAGGATACTCGGTACCAGTGCGTCGTTGTATGCCTGTGCTTTCTTCAGCTCCTTCGCATAATCAATATCTCCGGCTTCTGTCAACTGTGTGAGGTTATCTTCATAACTGCTGATGAGCTGTTTCTGTCGGTGATTATTCCACTGGTTTGCTACGAATGGATACAGCAATAAGGACAATCCGGCTAAAAATATAATGACTATAAAAAATTTACTTACTTTCTTTTTCATCCGGCCTCTCCTTGTTGTTGTATGTATCTCATTAATTTATGGTGGCATATCTATTATACCACATTTTTTATTAATCCGGGGCGGCTATCGCCCCGGATTACCTTTTTTATTCAGTAAAACTTACTGATTCGTTATTTATTTGTTTACTCTTTTGCGGCTAGCGAAGAAGAATCCTGCTGCTGCAACCATGATTGCACAACCTGCGATTGTGAAGAGTGTAGTACCCATACCACCAGTATGTGGAAGTGAATGTAATTTTGAATCTGCAACATTTGCTGTAGCCACTGGATTATCTCCGTTTGCAATTGTTACATTAGGTACTTCTACTACAGAATATCCTGCCGGAGCTTTTTCCTCGACAATTTCATATTCTCCTTCATCAAGTCCTTTTGCTACTACTACACCATCCTTAGCAACAATATTTGTTACTTTAACGGTGTTAGCATCAGCGATTTCTTCAGCAGTTGCTTTTTTATAAACAGATGTTCCGCCTTCTTCACCTACATATACAAACTGAATCTTAGCTCCATCCTTAGGTGCAATACTGAATTCTGCGCCTGCTAAAAGTTTATTATCAGTCGCATCTGCTTTATAATTTTCATCATATTTGTTGATTGTGATAGAACCTAATTTACCGTTTACTTCTGGCGTATTGTTTCCTTTGTCACTTGAAGCTTTGTTTGCAAAAGTAGCTGCATCTGTAATCTGTGCTTTTACTTCTACTGTTACAGTCTGACCAGCATGAGTATTATTTTCTCCAATATAGTTAGAAGCAAATCTTACTCTTACCTTCTGTCCCTCTGCTGCCGGTAATGTTATAGGATCGCCATCAGAACCATCATTATTAACACTTACTAATGAATAAGTATCAGTTCCTGGAGTGAGTGCTGTTCCGCCAACTTTTACAGTAACTTCAGTCACTTTCATACCTGTAGGTTCATCAGTAATCTGGAATTCTCTATCTGTTGCATCTTTATCATAACTTGGGAATACAGCTGTAATAGTAAACGGAACTGTTTCTCCACGATTTACTACCTGATATGTTGTTGTTCCATCTGTACCAGCAAAAGCTTTTGTAAGTGTATATGTAGAACCTTTGGCATCGATTGTTTTATCCGCTGGTTTCATTAATCCAGTATTTTCATCATATGTATAAACAGCTTCGCCCATTGGGTTATAAGATGTTTTGTCAGACTGTGCATATACATAATATGCACCGATGTCAAGACCATGGAATGTAACAGTACCATCTGTAACAGTTGCAGTAGTACCTACCTGCTCAAGATTTGCTCTCTTAGCAGCAAAATTATTCCAGTTGATAGTAACTGGTTTATCTGTAAGAGTTACATCAGCATCTGTCACACCTTTTCCAAGCTCCCATGTACTTCCTGCAGCGTTCCATTTAACGACTTTATAAATACTTACTGTTGTTTCTTCTCCTGGAACTAATCCATTTACTGTAAGAGAAGCTGTACCATCTACTTTTGTTCCAACTTCAGTTGCAAAAGCTGTCATACTCATTCCGAGTACCATTGCGAGCGATAAGATCACTGCGAAGATTTTTTTCATTTTTTTCATCTCGTTGTCTCCTTTTCTTTTAGGGCATTGCCCATTTATCTTGTCCCGTTTCGGGAAGATAGTTAAATTAATTAGTTGTTGTAGCGGCGGCAGGCCGCTGAAAAGCTAAATCAGTTGTTTTTATCTTTTCAGCACCTCCCTGCGTTTGTTTTTATATAAGATCCACGCGGCTGCTCCCATGAGAAGCATTCCACCGATCATATACAAGAAGATTCCTGTTCCGCCGGTATGAGGCAGTTCATAAAGCAAATTATTTGCTACCGTAATGATGTAGGTATTATTTTGTTTTTCAATCTTTACATTTGTATTTTCTGAAACTGTAATACCATCATCATTTACTGTTACAGTAATTGGATCTGCCAGTTTGGTATAACCTGATGGTGCTTTCGCCTCAGTCAGTGTATAAGTACCATAAGCAATATCACCTTCCAAGACCAGACCATTTTCATCTGAAATGTAAGTTCCATTTGTATTTGTGCCAATCTTTACTACATTTTCATTACTGTCTACCAGAGTAAATTCTGCACCTTTCAGATAAATATCCTGTGTACCTTCTGCATGTCTTGTTTTCAGAATTTTAATTTTCTGAGCACTCTTGGTATTTGTAATAGTATACTGATTACCGGATCCACTATAAGTTACTGTGTATGTCGTTCCACTGATAGTTGTTGTTCCATCTGCGTTAATCATACTATACTTATGACCATTATAATTAATTGTCCCGTTTGTGTCATCCAGCTTCAGCTCACGAACACCGCCATAATTGTCTGCCTCTTCTACAGTGAATGAACCCATGTGATTATTTCTAGGTAACAATTCAAGAGTGCGTCCGGAAACTGGATTTCCAGTTTTATCAACTAACTGTACTAAAACGGTATTCTTTGGATCACTGATTCCCACCCAATTTTTTTTGACCGCAATCTGTTCAACTTGAACAACTGGTTTTCTATAATTTTCTGTAACATTGCTGTCTTTCCACTTATAGGAAATCGTTGCTTCGCTGTTTGAATAGAAACCTGCCTTTTCTGATGATGTTCCAGTTTCAACTGCAGAATAACCATCTGAAGATGCATCTGTGTATTTATCACCTTTATTAGGATAAGCTGTCTTTTGATATTCATCAAATGCAGTCTGGTTTGGCACAACATTTGTAATGGACAGATAATAATAGTAATCTTTTTTGAAAGTATAATCATTTTCAAATTTTAGTGTTGCAGTTTTACTATCTTTATCATAACTTACCGTAGCAATTTTAGTAGTACCTTCGTAAACATCACTGGCAGCTAAAGAATCATCTGTTAATGTAAATTCACGTCCAACGCCTGATACATTTGTGTAACCAGTTGCGTTTTTCTTTGCAATATTTACTTTGATTTTTGTATTAGCTGTTGTATCTACATACTGGCTCAATGTATCAGTAATTGTAACCTCTGAGCATGCCAACGTTAAGATGTCACCTGCAATACTTGTAAATTCTCCTGTAAGATCGGAAGGATCTGAATAATTAATAGCTCTTTTGGTACTTGCTTTAACCGCTCCAGATAGTCTCTCTAAAATACTTAATCCACTGATTTGTTCAGAAATATCGTATCCATTAGAATAAGTTCCACCATCTGGACAAGTTCCTTGATGCCAGTTCCATGGATATTTATTATCACGATAATCATGATCCCATTCTTTAATATTATCATGTGTATAAACATTAACAGAGCTTGGAAGTCCAATTCCAACTGCATAGAACCTCTCGCAGCTAATCTTACCAGCAGATGCTACTGCTGCCTCAAGCGTTTTTTTGCTTGTCTGATCTCCATATCCAGATTTGTTTGTTCCATAGTAAGTCGGTTTTCCATCTGTCAGGAAAATGACAATTTTCTTTGCATTTTCTCTATTACTGCTATTTATTGCGGTGGCAGCTTGGGATAATCCCTGGTCATAATTTGTTCCGCCATCTGCGGACAATTTTCCTGCTTCTTTCTTCAGGTTTGTTCCATTAACCCAATCATCTGTTTTTATTTTAGCTGATGAACTAAAGGTGACTAATTTGTATTTTGTATCTACTGTTTCCTTTTTTTCATCGAAGGCATCTACTAAGGCTTTAATTGCATTTTTTGTACTTGTTAAATTACTTCCTTTCATACTACCTGAAGTATCAACTACTAACACAATATCAACAAACGCTTTTTTTACATCAGATCCAATTGTTCCGGAAGCATTCAGTGTAATATCATATGTACCATCGGTATTACGTTTGATGTACTTTTCATGAAACATCTTGCTTTCAACAATTTCACCGGAACCGCCATTCTGAGAATAGTTATTTTTAAATTCTACGCTCCTGGAATTTCCAACTGCAATGTTCATAGCTGTAGAAGTTATTCCGCTTCCGGCTACCGTACTGTCTACGAATATAGATGTATTTCTAGTATATCCCGATACATCTAATGTACCTGTTTCTTCGATATTGATGTTACCACATTTGTCCTGTGGAATATTTACAATCGTACTTCCTCTGTAAACACCATTTTCATATGTCCAGGTCATATCATTATATGATAAGGTGCTTACATTTCCTACTTTAAATGAAAGCTTCTTAGCCAATGTTTCTGCATCTGCAGCGCTCAAACCGGTAATGGTTTTGGTTACAGTAATATTTGCTGTACCTGCTACAGGTGTCAATCTGTCTCGTGTAAATCTTACATTATCAATAAAGTTTCCGACTGTATCAATATTGGATGCTGTACTACCTGCAACGAAGAAGAAACGTGTAGAATACTGATTACTTGCTACAGTATAAGTTCCCTGATGAGTTGTCCAAGAACGATCTCCGTCTGTATAGGTAGCAACCATTGCTCCCGGATACTTTTCCTTATTATTGACAACGTCTAACACCTGAGCCTGAGTCGTAATATTTTTAGCCAAGTCACTGGACATTGCAACAACATACATTGTATCATTTTCTACCGCAGAGCTATCATTTCCGTTCGATCCTCGTGCTCTATGTGCCACCTGATAATTTAAAACTTCTCCAGGTGTCGTAAGGACATCCTGATATAATGCTCCGGCGGCTGCACAGTTAAGTTCTGCAAACTGATTTCCATCTGCTGCTATCTCATCTCCATGCCAATTATATCTCTGATCTCTGTCATTCTGACGTTTTAATGATGTTCCTGATGTTGTCGTAACAATTTCGATATCCGCGCCTTCCGAATCAGACCATCTGGTATCTGGATCATGTGTACCTGTTGTCTGCCAAACACCGCCTAATTTTTTATAATTTTCATTTGAAAACTGCCAGTTATTCGTACCTGAATGAAGTTCTGTAACAGAAGGTGTTTCAAAACTGCCATTCTGAACCTCATAATATCCAGTTACATTATACACTGAACTTGTTGCAAGTGCCGTTGTTCCTTCCTTTGGCAAGCCGTACTCATTCAAATCATTTTTAGCATAAGCTTTTACTTTATAATTAACAGTTTCATTTCCGTTATATTTAAGTGCTCCACCATTCAATGCAATGTAGAGGTCTTTTCCATCAGTGCTAATATCTTTTCCAAGGTTTGTACCTGTCGTACTGTAATACTGCGTTGGAATCTGTTGTTCCTCAGTTGCACCATTTATGCTTCGATACCAGACATATCCAACTTCTACTGCTGTATCACTGTAATTAGCTGTCAGCTTTCCGTAATTTTCTGCAATACTTACTTTTCCCTGTGCATCAGCAACCTGAATATTATTACTTTCTTGTGTAATTGTTTCAACTCCTGTTGACGCTTTTGTATCTTCTGGCTCAGTACCATCTTCCACTTTTTCTTCTGCTGTCTTTTCAAGTACATCAAAACAACCAACCACAACTGTTTCTGTTTCCAATTTCACATCCTCTTCGAATTGAAGAGTATCTTCTTTCAGCTCATATAAAGTAATTGTCTCATCAGAACTGTCATATACAAATCCCATTGCATGCGCTGTATCCAGGGATGTATTTTCAAACCGGAAATTAACTGCTTTTTCCGGAATCTGTGCTTTATCTTCTGTGCTGACCCAGAAGGAAACATCTCCCATAACTGCCTGATGAACAGTATATCCGGTATTGCCTGTATTCTCCAGTTCTGTCTGAACAGCTTCCAGTACCGTAGACTCTGATGTCTCTTCCTGCATATCCATCTGCAGCTCGGCATTGTCTGTACTTGACTTGAATGTGCCTCCCGGTACGGTCGCATATAAAGTTCCCTGCGATGCACCATCTTTCATTATTTCATGGGATAATTCCACGGTATCCTTCGGCACATAATAAAAGTTTCCATCAACAGCGAATGCTGTGATCGCTGTACTCAACACCAACACCATGCAAAGCACAAATGCCAGTAGTTTTTTCTTCTTTGTATGTTTCATGGCGTCCTCCTTCTATCTTTTATCACTGCATGTATCTTCGCTGTCATTCTTTGTTACCAGTGCTCCGTCTATCAGCTTGAGCAGCTCCAGAGCACTGCGAAAGTACTGTTCGCGTTGCTCGTCTACCCAGGTTACACTTCCCTGCCAGGTCGAATTCTGCTGATTCATGATTTTTATAATAAATGTCTCGGTTTTTTTCTGTCTTTCACTCATGTCAGTACCTTCTTTTTTATTCTTAACTCATTGCTTCGTTCTATGTTGGTATTCTATCTCATCTGACATTACAGGAAACATTACATTCTCTGTCACTATATTAACTTTTTTAACTTTTTCACGTTTTTCTGCAATCGTGTAATAATTTGTAATATTTTTCACGTTTTTATTAACAAAAAATCTCCATCACATCTTTTTTAATGATGTGATGGAGATCTCTGTTTGTGCTAATCCAAAGCGTTATTTAATATTTTGATAAATTCCAGTACACTGGCAAACTGCCAGGCTTCGTCTTCTTCCACCCATTGGAGAAATCCCTGCCAGGATGAATTCTGACGATATTTTACATTTAATAAAAATGTTCCTTTCTGTCCCCGCATCTGTAATATCTGTTCCTGTTCCAGCTTCTTTTCCAGTTTCTGTCCCTGTACAGATTCTTTTCTGTGAAAAGAACGTGTCTGTGTAGCTGCCTGGGGAAATTGCAGACAGTCAAAAAATTCTTCTACTGTCTCAATCATCCGGATGATATTGCTGAAAGCTATCGCTTCTTCACTATAGCAATGATAGATTTTCCCCGTCATTTCTCCGTCGTCCACGCTGTCGATGCAGATATTAATGAGATTCGGAACATGCCAGGCAATCGGGTGCTTCTGTTCCATATATTCGTTCCCCCTCATATTCCGTCTGTTGTATCAACTGTTGCGCTGTCTCTTCCATCTTTTCCAGATGTTACTTCCAGCCGCTATCATCATTTCGGAACTGAATCGGGGTATCCAGGTTATCCACTTCTGCCACGGAAGATACATAGAATTCCACATATTTGTTCCAGCTTCTGTGCTCTCTGGCAAAATACTTCCGGATACGGTCAAATATCAGTCCACAATTCTCTTTGTTCGTTCCGATCAGAAGTACCAGATACTGTGACGGACTGTATTTGGTAAAGGAATCTCCTTTTCGCAGGCAATGCTGGATCGTATTCTGTAATTCTTCTGACAGGAGCTCCAGCTTCTCCGGTTTTTCCAGCGGATGTCCTTTGCCGTCTGTCAAGCTGCACAGCATCAGATATGCAGACTGACCGCTTCGCTCCAGCATACGTGTCACCAGACGGTAGCTGTCACGGAAGCTTGGAAGGCTGCAATAGTAAGCACCGCCCTGTCCTTTCTCTTCTTTCAGCCGCTGCTTGATATCCTGGATTTCTTTCGGTTTCACATGTTTCAGCTGGCTGCTCATCTGGTCGAACTGTTCCATCAGACGTTCGGAAGGGCTGATTCCCAGCTCCTCAAAGAACAATTTCGCCGTGTCGTCATACTCTTTCATCGCTTCTTTGTAACGTTTCATACCAAGGAAGCATTCGATCTTGATGCTCTGCCATTCATCGAACGGATACAGGCGGCATGCAGGCTCACAGAAGAGCAATGCCTCCTCGTAGTCACATTTTTCGATCAGACCGTCGCATAGTTCTTTCAGTGCATTGCTATACAGCTTCTTATACTGTACACTCTCCAGCAGCACCCACTCATCACCGGAGATCTCCGGCAGGAATTCTCCGCGGTACATGTTGCAGACCTGCTTGAGCAGTTCTTCCTTCTGTTTTGTGTCTGCACAGTTCTGCGCTTCTTCATAAAGCTCCTGGAATTTTCTCGCATCCACAATGGTAGGAACCGGCGCATTCCATCTGTAAACACCTTTTTTGATGACGATATAGTCATATTCCGGAAGTCCCGCATCTATGATCATTTTTTTCAGGCGGTGTGCTGTCACACGCAGATTGTTCGCCGCATCTGCCAGTTCTTCTCTCACATACAGTGCATTTAACAACTTTTCACGCGCAATGCCCTGTTCGCCATAATAAATAAGAATCTGGAGCAGTTTCATCGCTTTTGTCGTCGTATTTTTTCCGAATGACACCTGACGCCCATCATATGTAATAGAAAAATCCCCAAGCATCCGAACATTCAGTATTGCTGTTTTTTCATTCATTCGTTTTTCCTCGTTTCCCTTTTAACGATTTCTCCTTGTCTGTTTTTATTTTAAAATCAGTCTAATAATTTGTCAATGACAATTTCCGTTCCATTTCATGAAGCATTTCCTGCGATTCGTTTTGCTTCTGCCTGTCAGATATGCTATACTTACGATTACACAAACCATTAAATGCCACATTTTTTCAGGCAACAGAGAGGGGGCATCTGATTTCGTGGACTTTTACAACTCTATATCGTATCGGCCAAACCGCTTTCTTCGGAACAGATTGCTTCTGTTGTTTCTGTGTATGCTGTGTATCTGCATC
>OLOD01001695.1_pt1 | contig 12886 bp, 9 predicted proteins | sample 1671921 | NCBI WGS metagenome assembly OLOD01 (sample SAMEA3136626, study PRJEB25190) | human gut metagenome | biome: human gut; feature: human-associated habitat; material: faeces | place: Austria | collected 2013
TATGCCCAAAGCGTAAGTGAGCTCGAAAGTATTTTAAGAATGATGCAGAGCGACAACTGCGACATAGATCATCTTGCGGCCTATACCCGCCGTGCGGCGGAGTTGCTGAAGGCATGTCGCACGCGGCTGACCACGACCGAAGAGGAGCTTCGCGACATTCTTGCGTCGCTTGGGAATGAAGTGGCCGGTAATTCATAAACCTACGTTTTTCTTACATGTCGGATCCTCTATCATAAAGAGCAAATCAGAAAGAGACAGGTGGATAACAGTATTACCGAAGTTTTTCTATCATTTTTAACAGACATAAAAATTTCCAAAACATATTATTAAACATGAAACTTCTTCCTATCGCAGCTATTGCCATGACGCTTGCAGTTGCAACAACAGGATGTAAGCAGAACAAGACCGAGCATCTTGCCAGTCTTAATGTCGCTTACATGGACACGACAGTCGCTCCCGGCGCAGACTTCTACACCTATGTCAACAAAGGTTGGATGGATGCCAATCCTCTTACCGCCGAACATGCCCGCTACGGACAGTTTGACATTCTCAATGATTCATCAGAAACCCGTGTGCGCAATCTAATCCAGAATCTTGGTGCGTCAAACCCGGAGGAGGGAAGTGTTGCCTATAAGGTCTGGACTGTATATTCGCAGGCTATGGACACTGCGCGCCGCAACGCAGAAGGTGCGAAGCCTATTCTTGCCGATCTTAAGAAAATCGAGGATACTCCCCACGAAGGCATGGAGGATCTTTTCCTCTGGATGCACGGCAACTATGCAAGTCCGTTCTTCGGTGCAGGCCCGATGGAGGATCTCATGAATTCGACGGTGTATGCAATGTACGTTTCAGGCGGTGGCATGGGGCTGGGAGACCGTGACTACTATCTGCTCAACGACGAACGCAATACTGCTGTGCGCAATGCCTACAAGAAGCTTATAGCCACTCAGATGCAGAATGCCGGATATACTGAGGCTGATGCTAACCGCATCATGTCCAATGTCATGAAGATAGAGACCGCTATCGCTGACTCGGCTATGACACGTGAGGAAAGCCGCGATATCCCCCGCATGTATAATCCGCGCACTTTCGCCCAGCTTAAGGAATCATATCCGGCCATCAACTGGGACCGTTTCTTCATCGAGACAATGGAAATTGCTTCGCCTGATTCAGTGATTGTCACCGATCCGAAGAGCATGGCGCAGGCCAACAAGCTTATGAGTTCTCTCAGTGACCGCGAAATCAAGGACTACTATCTCTGGAAGTATGTGAGTCAGGCTTCTTCTAAGCTCAGCGATGATTTCACCAATGCCAATTTCGAATTCTCGAAGGTGATGAGCGGTGTTCAGGAACTCCGTCCGCTCTGGAAACGCGCGCTTGATGCGACCGAAGGTGCTCTCGGTGAGGCAGTCGGTGAACTTTATGTAGAGAAATATTTCCCCGCAAGCTCAAAGGAATATATGCTCGGACTTGTTGAAAATCTCCGTACAGCCCTCGGAAAGCATATTGCCAACCTTGACTGGATGAGCGATTCAACCAAGGCTCGTGCGCAGGAGAAACTTGCTGCATTCACTGTAAAAATCGGTTATCCCGATAAGTGGAAAGACTACACTTCGATGGAAATCGATCCCAAGCTCAGCTATTATGACAACATGCACAATGTGTCGATGTGGCATCAGCGTGACATCTATTCAAAGTGGGGTAAGCCGGTTGACCGTACCGAGTGGGGCATGACTCCTCAGACAGTCAATGCCTACTACAATCCTCTTGCCAACGAAATCGTATTCCCGGCTGCTATCCTTCAGGCTCCTTTCTTTGATCCGAATGCATCTGACGCTGAAAACTATGGCGGTATCGGTGTGGTTATCGGCCATGAGATGACCCACGGTTTTGATGATCAGGGCCGTAATTTCGATGCTAACGGCAATATGATCAACTGGTGGACAGAGGCTGATGCCAAGGCGTTCGAAGAAAAAACCAAGGGTCTTATCGCTCAGTTCGATGAGGTTGAGGTGCTTCCCGGCGTTCACGCCAACGGCCAGTATACTCTCGGTGAGAATATTGCCGATCAGGGAGGTCTTCGTGTGGCAATGACTGCATTCCTTGACGCTCAGGCCAAGAAGGGTGTTGACGTTAACTCTCAGGAGGCTCTTATCGACGGTTTCACTCCTGCACAGGTGTTCTATATGAACTATGCGAATCTCTGGGCCAACAATATCCGCGATGAAGAAATCCGCTCGCTTACTACCGGCGACGTGCATTCTCTCGGCAAGAACCGTGTAAATGTTACTCTGCGCAACATCGCTCCCTTCTTTGAAGCTTTCGGCATTACAGAGGGACAGCCGATGTTCCGTCCTGAAGCAGAACGTATCGTTATCTGGTAACATATAACTGTCTTCTCCTAAACGGAGACAGTATCGATTAAAATAAAAAAATAACAGATTTTCTTCTGGTCATGGACCGCAGGAAAATCTGTTATTTTTATTTGAGTTTTACGTTATTACCGTATCATGCCTGTATGGAAAGGAGATTGGCTTTGCCGGTTGCAGTTATGGAGCGCAGGGTTGCCGGGAAGAGGAGTGTCTCGCCTCGTTTGATTTTCAGTGTTTGTCTGTCAGAGTCTTTGCTGTCGGTGGAACAGCTTATCTCCGCTTCGCCATCAAGACACATTACAATAGTGAACGAATCGCGTGTATGCGGGAGTTCGATGATTTCATTGTCTTTAGACTTGATGTTGTCTACGATGAAATAATCACAGTCGGCAAGAAGCGAGCCTTCCGGATTGGAACGGTAGTCGGGGTAGACAGTATAGTCAATCGCATCGCGGGCTTCGGCGGTGTGAAGCTGACGTGGATTGCCATCTTTGTCACGGCGGTCATAGTCGTAGATACGGTAAGTGATGTCGCTCGTCTCCTGAATTTCCGCGAGAAGATTGCCTGCGCCTATGGCGTGGATACGTCCGGCCGGAAGAAAGAAGGTGTCACCGGCTGCGGAATCGTAAGAAGCGATAACGTCCATGATGCTGTTGTCGGCCACGCGTCGTTCATAATCTTCTGGCGTAATGTCTTCTTTTAGCCCGACATAGATTTTTGCATCGGGCGCGGTGTCTATGACATGCCACATCTCGGTTTTTCCGGGACAATGATGACGTTTTTGTGCAAGGGCATCGTCAGGATGTACCTGAACAGATAGGTCGTCGCGGGCATCAATGAGTTTGATAAGAAGAGGGAAATTCTCTCCAAACTGACGGTAGATTGCCTCTCCGACAAGTTCAGCACCGTATTCATTGATAAGTTCGGTTAGGTTTTTTCCTTTGAGCGGACCACGGTCGACAACAGAAACATGTCCGGGTACGGCCGAGATTTCCCAGCTTTCGCCTATACATGTCTGGTCGGTGGCAATTCCTTTGAACGGGGCTATACGCTCCCCTCCCCAGATCACAGATTTGAGGTAGGGTGCGAAATGCAGCACTTGAGTAAACATGTGTCAATAAAGATTTATAAAAACTATTGGAAACGTGGGGTAGGAGAGGAGAAATGAGAATGCGTGTGTTGAGCTGTCAATCAGAGCATCCGCAGAGCTTCCAGCAATTCGAGTGTGTCGAGGCGTGAAAGAGAGCGGCGCTTCAGGAGTGTTGCTGCAAAGTCATGTGCCACGGACTGGACTCCGCGATGAGTGAAGACTCGGTTGAGGTAAGAGAAATTCTTGTCAAAAAGACGGTCGATCTCATCGTCGTCAAGCGAACATGCCTCATGTCCTTCCTCGCGGGCAAAGTCGTGCAGGAAATCGTGAAGTTCCTGAGGAAGCTGCTGACGGTCCTTGACCATGTGACGGCACATGAAGTTCGACATAAGCATTCCAAGTCCGATGTTGTAGTTTTTCAACATCTGATTCCATGCAGTCTTTGCCGACACTCCGGGATTGCCTGCGAAATAGAAGTCGGGTGACATGGCGACCATATCGTTTGGGTCGCAGTCAAGGGAAATTGACGTGAGCATATCCTCGCCGTCAAAAATCATCAGACCGATGGCCATGCCTGTTGCGCCATAGCTTCGGTCGGTATCGTCGGTGTATTTCAGACTTTTCATAATGAGCAAAATATAGTATCAAAACATCCTTACGGGGTTTAGGGTTCTAATTTAAGTTCTAATTAACAACAAGGATTTTTGCAACGACATCGCCTTGTGAGTCGGTCTCGGAACTTACGGAGGCAAATACATAGTAAACTCCGCTTTTGACGCGTGCTCCGTTCATTGTACATCCGTCCCATGTTGCCATGCCTCCCTGCGATGTGGTCTGGTAGACGAGGTGCATGCCTGAATCCATGATCTTGACAAGCGACTCATCCATAAGGCCCCGGATTGTGATAATCCCGGTATAGTCAGGGGTCACGGGATTGGGATAGGCAATCACATCGGAATAGTCCGGGCGTGAAGGGGATGCGGTCGACGAATATTCGTAAAGACCGTTAAGAGTCGAAATGAAAATTGAATTAGAACTTGGGTCGACATAAATGTCTGTGATGCAGTTGGTCGGGAGAGGAGAATTTGTCGTATTGAAATTCTCAATAATCTCATCGCCGTTTTCACTTACGAGATATACGCCTGAGCCTTCGGTAGCGATCCATTTACGATTGGCGGCGTCGACGGCTATGGCATATATTTTTTCAGTTTCCAGCAGGTAGTCAGCAAGGTTAGTGCCGTCGTTGCGGGGGACTTTAAGACGGTTGATACGGAAATCAGACGAAAAGACGTTGGCCGGATTTGTGATTTCGAAGATTCCGTTGGTAGTTCCTGCCCATACGCGTCCGCGCTGATCCTCGGTAAAACATAGGATATAGTCAGGTGAAAATGTCTTTCCGTCCTGATCTGTCAGTGATGAGATGACAAGGGCGGTGTCATCGGATGGATCTGTGATGGAACTGCCATAATATAAAGCCGAGAAACCTTGTTTAGCCTCTGCATCCGACATGAATATGGCCGGAACTTTGCTGCACTGGTGCATTACAATGTCGCGCTTGCAGATTGTGCCTCCCATGTCAAGCCCTATCCAGTCTTCCTTGGTTATAGTCGAAGGGTCTTTACGGCGTTTATCAGCCGGAAGAACAATCAGAGGTGGCCAAGTCTTGTCTTCTGTATAGACGCCGACCAGCAGGTTTCCATGTTTGTCAAATTGTGCTGTGCTGGGTCTCCATGCCCAGTTTGCATTTTTGTTTATCAGAGAGTTTTCGTCAAATTTCCCGATTTGCCGTCCGTCTTTGACAACGTAGATACCTTCTATGCCGGAGCCTATATAATGGATAGAATTGTCATCGGGATCTTCGAGCAGGAAGGTCGGTGAGAAAATATAGTCTCCTTTGTTGCGACGGCCATTGGTTGACGCAGATGATTTGAATGTCAGACCTTCGGTGGCTTCAATGTCTGTCACGTTTCCGTCTTCAATCATGTTGCCTGAAAAAATCAGCTCAAGGAAATCACCGTTCCCGACCGCAAAATGAGCGCTCATTCCGTGGTTGGCGACCATGAAGCCACGGTTGTCGGTCAAAGGGATTATGTGTGATATATCTGAGAATGTGGTGGCATCCGTCGGACGGTATCTGTCGCGCATGACGGTCAGTGAACCGTTGTCTTCAAGCCTGTAATTGGCCAGACCGGTTGCATCTGCGGCCCAGAGAGATTTTGGCCCGTCGATGGTTGAAATAGCGTTGTTCATCAACGGCTCGGGCAGTGCGATGCTCTGAGTCTGTGTCCAAGGTGCTGTGAAATGAAAGAGCTTTCCATCGGCAATGGCATAGACCCCGTTGTCGACCGTAAAGATAGAACTTGTGTTCGTGACGGGAGTCTCTTCCAGAGAGGCGCTTCGGTTGTTGGCTGCGATTGAGAGATGATAGAGTTTCTTGTTATTACAGTAGACTGCAAAATGTGTGTCGCCCGACGGGTCATTGTTGCCTAAAGGAACGAAACCCTTGGGTTCTGAGAATATCTGGACAAGAAATGTGAACTTGTCAATGGTGTTATGCTGCCCGTTTTTAGGCGATGTGGTGACATAATATGTCCATTCGCGAGGATTGGTCACGAGGATTATGTTGTCGGGTGTCAGGCCGATACTTCTCACGTTGACGTTGAAAATACCTGATTCGTCGACTTCAAAGGTACTATCGTTGTATATTACAAAACCGAAAGATGTGGCGATATATATTTTCCCGTCATCGAATTTCACATCATTGATGGTCTTGCTGTCGACATTTGCATTTTTTATGTCAGGGAGATTGATGCGCTCCCCTTCATCGGGAATGATGTCGATGTTACCGTCCTCATATGTCGCAAGCAGATATTTTCGTTCGAAATTATAGAAAATATCCTTGATACGGCCACCTGCAATGTCTACTTTCGGCTCGAAAACGCGGCTTTCGTCGTTGATCTTGTCATAGGAGTGGAGAGAGCCGGATGTTGCGAGATAGACAAATTGCGGTGTCTCGATCAGACGGTCCGGAATACCGAAGACCGGATAGGCTTTCCAGCTGCCTGTGGCAAGCTGGGCATTTATGGCAGCCGGAAGAAGTGCGAGTAGCAATAGGGTCAGCTTTCGTAACATTACAGTGATTTTCAATGGTTGGAGAGGTTAAAAAGATGATTTAATCTTGAGGAGTGCTGTCGCGGGGGAAGAACGGGACGTCTCAGTCTACAGTCTGCAGATAGGCCATGAGTTTTTCCGTTGCTCTTCCACGATGGCTGATGGCATTTTTAGCGTCGGCACTCATTTCGGCAAAACTCATATCGCTTTCATCCGGCTGGAAAACCGGATCATATCCGAATCCGTCCGCACCGTGTGGTTCGGTGAGGATTCTGCCTTCCACTTGTCCCTCGAATGTCGTTTCGACTCCGTTAAGAATAAGAGCGATGACTGTGACAAACCGTGCGCGGCGGTCGGTGACACCCTGAAGATTTTTCAACAGCAGTGACATGTTGGCCACGCTGTCGTGACCGGGACCGGCATATCTGGCTGAATATACACCGGGCGCACCGTCAAGGGCGTTTACCATAAGACCTGTGTCGTCGGCAAAACAATCATAGCCGTAATGCTGTTTCACATAACGGGCCTTCATGATGGCATTTCCTTCGAGTGTGTCGGCTGTTTCTGGAATATCGTCCTCACAGCCAATCTCTTTCAATGACAATATACGGAACTTTCCACCGACGATACGGCGGATTTCCTCAAGCTTGTGGGAATTGTTTGTGGCGAATACTATATCTTGCATATTAATTATAAACGTATTCAGTATTTTAATATTGCTTATAGCTTTTAATTTTATGGGAATGTCGCATCTTATGGCCGTCACAATGGCTTTCGGCAGGTTTGCATTTGTAAATTTAGCCGATAGGCTTGGTGCGCCTGATTGTCAGGTGTTTAATATGATAAGAATAAATTGTGAAAAAAAGTGTGGTTTTTATGCTGTTTAGTTTTGTAAATTTTTGTAATTTTACACCCTCTAAACTATCCCTTGCAAGTAAATCCTATGGCTGAAGAAGTTTACCATATTCCTGCGCTGCTCCCCGAAACAATTGAAGCCCTTGACATCCACCCCGGTGGCATTTATGTCGATGCTACATTTGGAGGGGGCGGACATTCTCGCGCGATAATGGAACGACTCGATGCCGTAGCCGGAGGACATCTCTATTCGTTCGATCAGGATGAGGATGCGGTGAAGCGGGCTCCGGCCGATGACCGTTTTACTATGGTCTACTCCAATTTCCGTTTCATTACAAACTTCATGCGTTACTACGATGTGGACGGTGTCGACGGGATATTGGCCGACCTTGGAGTGTCGTTTCATCATTTCGATGATACCGAAAGAGGTTTCTCATTCCGTTTTGATGGTCCGCTCGATATGCGCATGAACCGTCAGGCATCACATTCGGCCGCAGATCTTGTCAACACTCTGCCGGAGGAGAAAATCGCCGACATTCTCTACATTTACGGCGAGTTGAAGCAAAGCCGGGCAATGGCGCGTTCGATTGTCAGAGCCCGGCAGTCGTCTCCACTGACAACGATCGGACAGCTTGTCGAGTGCGTGAAACCTCACATCGACCCGAGAAAGGAGAAAAAGGAACTTGCCCAGATTTTTCAGGCACTTCGTATTGAAGTCAATGATGAAATGGGCGCTCTGAAAGACCTGCTGCAAGGGGCGTTGGATGTTCTGAAACCGGGTGGACGGCTTGCCGTGATTACGTATCACAGTCTTGAAGACCGTCTGGTGAAGAATTTTATGAAAACCGGCGATTTTGCCGGAAAAGCCGATAAGGACTTTTTTGGCAAAATCAATGCTCCGCTCAAACCGCTCGGCAACAAACCGATAGCCCCTGATGCCGGTGAAATAGAGCGTAATCCCCGCTCACGCAGTGCAAAGCTCCGCGTAGCACTCAAATTATAGATATCCATAACGCTAACTCTCAACTCAAAAATATAAGAAGTGGCAACACGAACAGTCAAAGCCTCAAGGCGTCCGTCTTTACTATCCCGAATGTTCAGGGGGCAGATATTGTCGAGCGACTTTTTCGCCCGTCACTGGCTTCCGGTGGTTCTCGGCGTGGTGGTTGCGATGGTCTATATAACGACAAAGTACACCTGTCAGACCAATATGGAAAAAATCGCAGAACTTGAACGGAAACTCGAGATAGTCAACAACGAAAAGTCGAGAGAACGCAGTGCTTTCATGGGGCGCATCCGAGAGACGTCGATGCAGCAGATGGTAGATTCACTGCATCTCAATCTAAAAGTTCAGTCCCAGCCACCCTATAAGATTCCAAAATAGTGAAAAAGGACAATAGAAGTCATATTCTTATACGTTACGGTGTCATCATAGTTCTCATATTGCTCCTTTCGGCGCGTATCGTGATGAAACTATGCGACACGACCATAATTGATGCCGATAAGTGGAATCACAGAGCCAACGAGCTTCTCTCGCAGAGCAAGGTTATAGTGCCTCCGCGAGGCAACATTCTCGCTTCTGACGGTAGCGTGCTTGCCACGAATCTCAATTTTTATACAGCGCGTATCGACTATCGTGCGGAAAAGTTTAACGAGAAGCTGTTTCGCGATACCATTGACCATCTTGCGGCACGTATGGCCGAATATTTTCCAGTCCGCGATGCTGCCGGATGGAAAAAACATCTCTTGAAACCGCTTGACAAGGTGCGCGAGAAACGTCCGCGTGCCTATAAGCTCATGTCTGGCCTGTCGCACACAGATATGGAGATTATGAGGACTTTCCCGTTCTTCAGTATAAAAAACCGTAACCGCAACGGTCTGACTTTCGAGAAATATATGCGCCGTTTCAATCCCTACGGTGATATGGCTCGCCGAAGCATCGGTGGTGTAGGTGAGACGACCGAGAGCAAGGAGATACATGGAATTTCCGGGCTTGAAAAGGCTCTTGACTCATTGCTCTATGGAAAAATCGGCTACAGTAAGATGATCAATCTTACAAAAAAGATTACTGACTGGACCGATATTCCGGCAATCCCGGGATGTGACATCGTGACTACAATCGATATCAATATGCAGGATATTGTCGAGAGCGAGCTTAACAACGTGCTTGATACCTGTGGAGCTGACTGGGGCGTGGCCGTCCTGATGGATGTGAGAAACGGAGATATAAAAGCAATCTCGAATCTCGAACGCAATCCGAGAGGCGAAGGGTATATCGAGGCTCGTAACCGTGCCGTGATGGGCTACGAGCCGGGTTCGGTTGTCAAGACCCTATCGATGATGATTGCTGTTGAGGACGGGTTGATCCCGGATCTTGACGAAGTGTTGCCGACCGGTGGGGGATGGGCCTATGCCGGTGGCCGTCCGATCACCGATGCCCATCATTCGGCATCGATAAGGGTCGGAGATGTCCTCGAACAATCGTCCAATATAGGCATGGCCCGTATCATAACAAGAAAATACAATGACAATCCCGGCGCTTTCTATTCGCGCGTGAAGTCTCTCGGTTTTCTCGAACCTATGAACACAGGTATTGCTGGTGAAGTTCCTCCGCGTTTTGACAGTATAGCCAATGACCGTGGCGGCCGTATCGCTCTGTCGCGTATGAGCTATGGCTATGCGACAGAGATTCCTCCACTCTATACTCTTGCGATTTACAATGCTATCGCCAATGACGGAGTTTTCGTCCGTCCGCGTCTTGTCAAGGAGGTGAAAGGGGCGATTGACTCGGTTATGCCGATAAGTTACATGGGCGACGGCAGGGCATGTTCGCAGCGCACTGCCGGAATCCTCAGGCAGATGCTCACCAATGTGGTGTGGGGCGATCACGGTACAGGGCGTTTCCTCCGCAACAACACGGTCAGGATTGCCGGTAAGACCGGTACATGCTACATGATTGAGAACGGTTCGTATAATCAAAACAAGAAGCGACTTGCTTTTTGCGGATTTTTCCCGGCTGATAACCCAAAGTATTCATGTGTGGTGTTGACGTGTCATCCGACCAAAAATTATTTCGGAGCTGCTACGACATCCGGTCAGGTTCTCCGCAACATAGCTCTCAAACTCTATTCCAGAGGCATGCTTGGCAACAGTTCCGACTATCGCAGCAAGACTCCTTCGAATGAAGCACCGACTTTCTATGCCTCATCGATGGGACGCAAGGCTTACAATAAAGTGAAGACTGAATTTTCACTCCCTTCACACCGGGCACTCAAATCTCCTGTCACGACATCCAAAGGGACTCTCCCCGATGTTAAAGGCTACAGTCTCCGTGAAGCGCTTGTAGCGCTTGAGACCGCCGGATATAATATATCTTATACCGGATCAGGATATGTCAGGTCAATGACTCCGGCGGCAGGAACGAAAGTCCCGCGCGGTACACGCGTAAGGCTGGTCCTTGCGAATTAAAATGAATACAATCACATTTTAACACATATATTAAAGTGAAAAAACTTCAAGAGCTTCTCTCCCCGCTTGACATCATAAAAATCATCGGCAGTGATGATAAAAATATTACCGCTCTCACTTCGGACTCACGCAAGGTTGAGGACGGGACACTTTTCGTCGCCGTTCCCGGAGTGAGTGTCGACGGCCACAAGTTCATTCCAATGGCTGAAGAAAAGGGAGCTGTAGCGGTAGTGTGTCAGGAACTCCCGTCGGAGTTGTCAACCCACGTGACATATATAGTTGTTCCATCTTCGGCGCTTGCCCTCGGTTATCTCGCCTCGCAGTGGTTTGATAATCCGTCGCGGAAACTGAAACTCGTAGGAGTGACCGGAACAAACGGAAAGACAACGACTGCTACACTTATTTATGAGATGGCACGTCTGCTCGGCCATAAGGCCGGTCTGCTGTCGACAGTGTGCAATTATGTGGATGAAAAGGCATATCCCACCGACCATACGACTCCAGATCCTTATACGCTCAACGAGATGCTCCATCTCATGGTGGAGGCCGGTTGTGAGTATGCCGCGATGGAGGTGAGTTCTCATGCGGCAGACCAGCAGCGTATAGCAGGTCTGCATTTTGTCGGAGGAATCTTTACAAACCTCACCCGTGACCATCTGGACTACCACAAGACTTTCGAAGCTTATCTGGCTGCAAAGAAAAAGTTTTTCGACATGCTGCCGGCTGAGGCATTCGCCCTGACTAATGCAGACGATAAGGTCGGAGAAGTGATGTTGCAGAACACCCGCGCGCATCGCTATACTTATTCGCTGCGCAGCGATGCGGATTTTCGCGGACGTATCGTTGAGTCGCGTCTCGACGGGACATTGCTTTCGCTCAACGGAAACGAAGTGGAACTTCTGTTCACCGGAAAGTTCAATGCCTATAATCTTACAGCCGTCTATGGCGCTTGTGTGCTGATCGGCTGGCAGAAAGAGGATGTATTGCGCGAGATGTCGCGTCTTGTCCCGGTAGCCGGACGTTTTCAGGCTTTCCATTCACCCAAAGGTTATACGGCGATTGTCGATTATGCCCATACGCCCGATGCGGTGGTCAATGTCCTCAACGCAATACGTGAGGTCATCGGCAAGGACGGCGAAATTATCACCGTTGTTGGCGCAGGCGGTAACCGCGACAAGGGAAAGCGTCCAATTATGGCGCGTGAGGCCGCCGCACGTAGCGAACGGTTGATTCTTACGTCCGACAATCCTCGCTTTGAAGAGCCCGAGGATATTCTTCATGATATGGAGGAAGGTCTCGACGAGGAGGCCCGCAAACGGACATTGCATATAACTGACCGCCGTCAGGCTATACGTACAGCCGCCACCCTTGCCGGTAAGGGCTCGGTTATTCTCATTGCCGGAAAAGGCCATGAGGATTATCAGGAAATCAAAGGCGTGAAACATCATTTCGATGACCGCGAGGTGATAATGGAGATAATAGCTGACGAAAAGTGACGACATTGTTCCGAATGCTGTTGTTTTAATCAAAACGTTAAAAATCAGATTTAGAAAAAGTGCTTTACTATCTGTTTGAATTTCTGCAGGAATATAATTTCCCCGGCTCTCGACTGATGAGCTACATCACCTTCCGTTCGGGTGCGGCGCTGTTGTTGTCTCTTTTCATCGCGCTTGTGTTCGGCCGGAAGATCATCGACCGTCTCCAGCTTATGCAGGTTGGCGAGATTATCCGTGACCTCGGGCTGGAGGGACAGATGCAGAAGACCGGAACTCCGACAATGGGTGGTGTGATAATAATAATATCTATCCTTGTTCCTTGTCTGCTCGTGGGAGACCTCAGCAACATTTACATGCTCCTTATGATAATATCGACCATCTGGCTCGGGACTCTCGGCTTTTGCGATGATTATATTAAGGTGGCGAAACACGACAAGGAAGGCAATCCTGATGGCAATTGACTATGATACAATCTGTAATTCCAGAACAATCGG